>VAPK010896220.1_pt1 | contig 37326 bp, 26 predicted proteins | sample 3395031 | NCBI WGS metagenome assembly VAPK01 (sample SAMN08290443, study PRJNA428436) | hydrothermal vent metagenome | isolation source: Deep-sea hydrothermal vent chimney 1 | place: Pacific Ocean: Juan De Fuca Ridge
ATACAGACCAATGGCGTAGAATCTATCTGAGCATCTGCAATACCAGTCACTAAATTGGTAGCCCCAGGGCCAGAAGTTGCCATGGCCACACCTACTTTACCAGTAACTCTAGCATAACCTTGTGCGGCATGTGTAGCTCCTTGTTCGTGACGTGTTAAAACATGATGCAGTTGTTCTTGATAACCGTACAACTTATCATAGACAGGCATAATTGCACCGCCAGGATATCCGTACATTAAATCAACCTCTTCAGCTAATAAACATTTAATTATTGCTTCTGCACCAGAAATTTTTACTGCTTTTACTGAACTTGGTTTTTTAACCGTTTTTGTTTGTGTGCTCATACTTTATTTTTTTCCTATCCCTCCCGAAGTCTCGGGACTTTCCGAAGGAAAGGGCTTTTATTCTTTATTCAAACTCATCCGTTACACATCCTTCTGATGCTGATGAAACTGTTTTTGCATATTTATACAATACGCCTTTATTAAATTTTAATTCAGGCTGTTTCCAGTCGGCTTTTCTTGTAGCCAATTCTTCATCAGATAAATCAACCGAAATAGTATTGGTTTCTGCATTGATGGTAATTTCATCACCATCTTTTAGTAAAGCAATAGCCCCGCCTTCTTGTGCTTCTGGTGTGATATGTCCAACTACAAAACCATGCGTGCCTCCAGAGAAACGACCGTCAGTAATCAAGGCTACATCTTTACCTAAACCTGCACCCATAATAGCTGCAGTAGGTTTTAACATTTCTGGCATCCCCGGCCCTCCTTTTGGCCCTTCATAACGGATCACTATTACATCTCCTTTTTCCACTTTACCGTCTCTAATACCGTCATTTGCAGCAAACTCTCCTTCAAAAACTTTAGCTTTTCCTATAAAAACTAGCCCTTCTTTTCCTGTAATTTTCGCTACAGAACCTTCCAGAGCAAGATTGCCATACAACATCCGTAAATGCCCAGTCACTTTAATAGGATTTTCTATAGGTTTGATGACTTCTTGATTTTCTGATAATTCAGGTACATCCTTTAAATTTTCTGCCAATGTTTTTCCGGTAACGGTTAAACAATCGCCATGAATCAATCCTTTTTCTAGTAAATATTTTAATACAGCAGGGATACCTCCAATTTCATGTACATCTTCCATCAAGTACTTTCCACTAGGTTTTAAATCGGCTAAAAACGGAGTAGTATCACTAATACGCTGAAAGTCTGCCAAAGTAAATTCAATATCCGCAGCTCTAGCTATTGCTAGAATATGCAATACAGCATTAGTAGAACCACCTAAAATAGTCACTAAACGCACTGCATTCTCTAGTGATTTTTTAGTAACAATATCTAAGGGTTTAATATCTTTCTCTAAGAGATGACGTATCGCTTTACCAGCCAACACACTCTCTGTTTCTTTTTCCCAACTCTGAGCAGGGTTAGATGCATTGTAAGGCAATGCCATCCCCATAGCTTCAATAGCAGACGCCATAGTGTTTGCAGTGTACATACCACCACAAGCACCAGCACCATTACAGGCATTTTTAACAATATTTTTATAATCAGTTTCATTCATGGTACCTGCCACCTTACTTCCCCATGCTTCAAATGCAGAAACGATATCTAATTTTTCTCCTTTATATGAACCAGAAGCAATAGTACCACCATACACTAAAATAGAAGGTCTGTTTAAACGCAACATGGCAATTAAGGCTCCTGGCATATTCTTATCACATCCTACCACAGTAATTAAACTATCATAACTCATGGCTTGCACAACGGTTTCCATAGAATCTGCAATAATATCACGAGATGGTAAGGAGTAACGCATCCCTGGTGTACCCATAGAAATACCATCACTTACACCAATGGTATTAAAAATTAAGCCTACCAAATCGGCTTCTTGCGTTCCTTTTTTCACAAATTTCGCCAAGTCATTCAAATGCATATTACACGGATTCCCTTCATAACCTGTACTGGCTATCCCAACAAAAGCTTTTTGCAAATCTTCTTCTGTGAGTCCGATAGCATACAACATCGCTTGTGCTGCTGGTTGCGTTGGGTCTTGCGTTACCGTTTTACTGTATTTATTTATCATTATTATCCTTTTGTATTCTTTTACTATGTCTAATTTAGACATTAGAATTATCAAAAATAAATTTTACATGACTATTCTTTAGTCCCTTTACTTTTAACACATTAAACTCAATATTAAAATATTTTCACACTTCTTTAATTATCAGATTGTTACACCTTTTCTGTTGTTATAGCCAATGTATAAAAAAAGCCTGTATCAGAATTGACACAGGCTATATAGTTTACAATAACTATCTGCATCAATCCTTTATAGAACTAATAATGACAATTAATATGTTGTTTAATGTTTTCATATTCTGAGCAACAAATATTTAAAATATTTTATTAAAAAGCAAGAATTTGCTCTAAATTTATTTTTGTAGTTTTATAAAAAATAAAAATCAAATGAAAAAATACACTATTTTACTATTAACAGCACTCTTATCTTCTTGTGGCAGCTACAACTCTATCAATAGTTTTTACAATATGCATAAAAACGATGCGAATGTAACTGCGGTGCAAGTCCCAAATTATCTACTCAGCTTGCTGAGAAATACCTCTGGTGAAATGAATAATTTTATGGGTAATGTTAGAGAAATTAGATACATTCAATTGAGTCCGAAAACTGACACAGAAAGTAAACTTATTAGCAGTCAAATTAACAATTTAACCACCAATAGTTTTGTTGAAGTTTATCGGAAAAATGAAGATAAAAAAAGAACCCTGATTAGCCTTAGAGAAAGGAAAGATGTGGTAAAAGAGATTATTATTTACAAAAATGGAAATAAAAACAACTCTGTATTTTATTTGAATGGGAATTTTGATCCGCAACGTGTAAGAAAATATGTTAAAGAAGGGAAATTTGACAATCTTTCAAATTCAATTTTTCAAGAAATGAATTTTAATTCGTCAGACTCAGAGAAAGAGAAGAAAAACTAATGAAACGGTTAAAATATTTATTGGTATTTATATTACCTATCACTGCATATATTTCTTTTTCATCAAAAGGTATTTTAACTTTTTCACCTGTTTTAATTGCATTTGGTTTTATACCTCTTTTAGAATTATTCTTTAAAATTGATCGTGAAAATTTTGATAAAGAAACCGCTAAAAAAGAAAAAGAAAATAAGATTTATAGTTGGATTTTATATGTAACTGTACCTGCACAATTAAGCTTACTATTCTTCTTCTTTTATGCAATACAAGAGCCATTAACAACTACTGAATATATTGGTAGAATTTCTTCAATGGGAGTTCTCTGTGGTATTTTAGGAATAAATGTAGGTCATGAATTAGGACACCGATTAAATAAAAAAGAACAATTTTTAGGTGAATTGATGTTACTCACCTCCTTAAACACTCATTTTTTACCTTACCATAACGGAGGACATCATTTTAATGTAGCTACTCCAAACGACGCAGCAACTGCAAGAATTAATGAACCTTTGTATTTGTTTTGGATACGTTCTCATTTTTCAAGCTACAAACAAGCTTGGCAATTAGAAAATAAACGTTTACATAATAAAAGCAAAAACAGTTTCAGTTTTCAAAACAAAATGATTTTGTATTCTATGGCTACTATCATTCTTATTTTCACCATAAATTTTTTCTTCGGATGGTTTGTAGTATTCAGTTTTATCTTAGCTGCTGTATTCGGTATTTTATTACTTGAAACCGTGAATTACATTGAACATTATGGATTATTACGCAAAAAAAATGCACAGGGTCGTTATGAAAAAGTAAAACATTATCATTCTTGGAATTCAGATCATGTCATTGGTAAATTACTACTTTTTAACTTATCAAGACATTCAGACCATCATTACAACGGAAGTAAACCTTACCAGATACTCAAATCGCACCCTGAGAGTCCACAAATGCCAACAGGTTATCCTGGTATGATGCTACTTTCATTGATTCCTCCATTATGGTTCAAATTCATGAATGCAAAAATCACAAAAATAAAACCATAAAAAATGCAAGAAAAGAGTGTTTCAGAAGCTATCAATTACAGACGTTCAGTAAGGATTTTTGATGAAAAAAAAGTTCTTGATACAGAAAAAGTTAGGCAATGTATTCAACAAGCTGTATTGGCACCCAACAGTAGTAATATGCAACTTTGGGAATTCTACCACATTACTTCTACATCTATAAAGAATAAAATGGCTCCTCTCTGTTTACATCAAAATGCTGCTAAAACCGCACAACAATTACTCGTTGTAGTCGTTCGAAAAGACCTTTGGAAAAAACGAGTAAAAGCTAATTTAAAACATATTGACACGTTGTTCACACCTAAATCTAAATCAAAACAAAGTAGCAGAGAAAAAGTAATTCGAAACTATTATGGAAAACTAATCCCCTTTACTTATACCGATTTTCTAGGACTTTTAGGTTGGATCAAGTATTTCGCCTTCACTATTATCGGTTTATTTAGACCCATGTACAGAGAAGTACGTGCTAAAGACATACGTGTAGTTGCTCATAAAACTGCAGGCTTGGCCGCACAAACTTTCATGTTAAGCATGGCTGCTATCAACTATGACACTTGCCCAATGGAAGGTACAGACACCTTAAGAATTAAACGTTTATTGAACTTGCCTTTTGGTGCTGAAATTAATATGGTAATTGGCTGTGGTATCAGAAAACCTAAAGGTGTGTATGGAGAACGTTTTAGAATTCCTTTTTCAGAAGTTTGTAAGGAAATCTAATTTTCACAAACTAAGTAATACCAATTTAACATCATACTAAAAATGCCATTAGACACTATAATTAAAAAAATACAGGTTCATAAAAAAAGTCCTAATCTCGATTTCAGCCTTAAAACAAAAACTGAATCTTTTACTGACAAGCTATTTTACACACTTTTTGATGCTAATATTTCTGTAGCAGAAAACATCAAACAATTGGGAAAGGATTTTGATGAAATAACTTCAATTGCCTGTTTTGAACCAGGTGTTTCTTGTGAAATTATCTGGAAAACCTTTTTAAACAAACTCCCTGAAATTATTGAAAATCTAAATTTAGATGCTCAAGAAATTTTAGACAATGACCCTGCAGCAAAAACGATAGAAGAAGTTTATTTGGCGTATCCTGGTTTTTATGCTATAGCAGTATATCGATTTAGTCATGAATTTTATTTGATTGACATGCCTTTGATACCTCGATTAATGAGTGAATATGCTCATAGATTAACAGGAATAGATATTAATCCTGGAGCCAAAATAGGCAAGTACTTTTTCATAGATCACGGTACTGGTATCGTTATAGGTGAAACTGTTATCATTAAAAATCATGTAAAAATATACCAAGGGGTAACTTTAGGTGCCTTGCAAGTATCGAAAGCCATGCAAAACAAAAAAAGACACCCAACGGTTGAAGATGATGTTACCATTTATGCTAATGCAACTATTTTAGGAGGTGAAACTACTATTGGTAAAAATTGTACTATTGGTGGTAATGTTTGGATAACCACATCTATTCCAAAAAATACATTAGTATATCATACATCTGAAACGAAATTAAAATCTAAAAACTGATGAATTCTTTGTTGCATTTTATTGGAAACACACCTTTAATTAAGGCGAATAATTTAGTGTCAAATAAAAACATTACGCTGTTGTTAAAAATGGAGGGTAATAACCCTGGCGGTAGTGTAAAAGATCGTGCTGCTTACAATATGATTAAATCTGCTTTAGACAGAGGAGATATAAAAAAAGGAGACAAATTGATTGAAGCTACAAGTGGTAACACAGGAATAGCCTTAGCCATGATTGCCAATATTTTTAATATAGACATTGAGTTGGTTATGTCAGAAAACGCAACAAAAGAACGCGTACAAACAATGAAAGCTTATGGTGCCAAAGTCACCTTAACTTCTTCTGATACTGGAATTTTAGGTTCTAGAGATTATGCAGATCAAAAAGTTGCTGAAGGTGGTTACATCATGCTCAATCAATTTGAAAATGATGACAATTGGAAGGCTCATTATAAGACCACAGGCCCTGAAATTTGGAGGGATACCAAAGGTGCAATCACACATTTCATTTCGGCTATGGGAACTACTGGTACGATTATGGGCACTTCCACTTTTTTAAAAGAACAAAACAGTAATATTCAAATTGTTGGAGCTCAACCTACCGATAATTCTAAAATACCTGGCATTAGAAAATGGCCAAAAGAATATCTTCCTAAAATTTTTGACGCCAAAAAAGTAGATCAAATTATTGAAGTTAGTGAGCAGGAAGCTAGAGACATGACAAAAAGGTTAGCCAAAGAAGAAGGCGTTTTTGCAGGTATGAGTAGTGGTGGTGCCGTAGCTGTAGCATTAAAATTAGCCGAGACTTTAGATAATGGGGTTTTGGTGGCTGTAATTTGCGATCGTGGTGATCGTTATCTGTCTTCTGATTTATTTGAATAGTTTTATTTACGTTTAAAAAACAAATCAGGACCATCTACATATGATTGTCCAATTTTCATTATTCCATCTGTCAGATTAAATGTCCATTGAGAATTGTTAATTTTCACAATTAAAACAGGATCATTCAAATTAGCTAAATTAGCTTCTCCAAAATAATAATCGTATTCTCCATCTGGATATCCTATATTTTCACCTCCAGTAACAACTAATTTACCATCTGATTTAAAATTATAAATTATATTTTCATCTGAGTAATCTATTATTGATGGATTCTGGCTAAAATTAACTATTTCAGCTTTCATTAATTTCCAATCTCCAATAATTTGGCTGTCATTTCTAGAATCATCATCACCTGTACAAGCAAACGATAATACAATTGTCAATAACAAAACTATTCCTTTTTTCATAACCAATAAATTTTCATATCTATATTCAATAGATGTTAATTCCACTATATGGTTGCTTGAAAAAACTATAAATGAATATTACTACAAACAAAGTGATCAACTCTCAGGTACAAAAGTCAATTTATTCTCATGTCTTTGAATGACTTCTTCATTCATCAACATTTTAATAAACTCACCTTTATTATATTTTTCAGCTTGGTCATTATAATGCTTACTTTGCGGATTACCAGATTGCCCTGTAGGTAAAATACTCATACTATTTTCTACGTCAGAAAAGTCAATCACTCTCCGCGTTGAAGGCCCTGACGTCACCTTATAATAACCTGTACTATCTAATTTAAATCCTAAATTATTCAGCACTTCTGACCCTCCATTTATTTCAAAAGGTCCGACATTAAAATATTCTTTTAGGGCATCAACCTTGCCCATGGGGTGATTGTGTTCTATACTATGCACCTTATTCCATGTCCAACTATCAACAGAATTACCTAATTGGTTTTCTAAAAATAGAACTGCCTTTTTTAAAGATTTACTAATAATATCTTGCTTTGTTTCTATCTTATCTTTTGTAGTAATATCATTCCACCAAACAGAGCTATCTCTTGCCATTTGCACAGCAATTGCTTTTTTCTGTAGGCTTGTATTGATAAATGTTTTAAATGTTTTTCCCATTTCATCTTTATACGTATTATTTAAAAACTCATACATAAAACGATTGTAAATAGTAGGAGCAATACTTTTTAAATGATAACTACCATCCCATTTTTTTAAAATTTCAATAGCTTTTTTTTCAGTATTAGAAAAATCATTTGTTACTATACCTTTTAAAGCATCCTTTACGACAATTGGCGTTATAGGACTAGTAACATCATTAATCATAGCCAATACATCTTCTTTGGTAAAATCATTTTTTGGTTCTAACAAGTTTACAATACGTTTGGCCCTATCCTCAGGCAAATAATAACCAGGGTATAACATTCCTGCAATTGAATCTGGTTGGTTATTCGCAGAGTATACATAATTACTTTTCGGATTTATAGCTTGAGGGTTCTCCTCAAAATCTAAATATACCTTTTCATCGTCAGTACTATTTCCGTTAAGGTAGATTTTAGAATTGACCTTGTTTTTAAATTTATACAACTTTGCAGCTCCAAACCAAGCAATATTATCTTCTGCATCACCATACATCATATTTAAACCTGGAGCATGAAGCATTGCTGCTCCTCTTTTGAATTCTTTTAATGAATTGGCATGCGATAACTCATAAGCAACTTCTAGCATTTTATTAGGAAATTTTGTATAAATCCAATCCATTGCTATCGGGCGTTCATCAGTGATTTGCTCAATAGCATCATTCAATATTGGCCCATGTTTACTTACTTTAATCTTATACTTTATTGTTGTTGAGTCTTTTACTTTTATCTCTTTATCCCAAAATTCATACGTTTCAAATCCATTAGGCGTACGATATTCATTTTCATTATTCGGATTATTTTCTTCTATATAAAAATCGATATCGTCATTTTCTAACATGGTCAATCCGTAAGCATATTTTCTATTATGCCCAAGCAAAGGAAAAGGAGTCAACGCCATATTATAACCATACATTTCATAGTCTGGAGTTATGATATGTGACTCATACCAAACCGCGGGCTGTGCAAAACTTATATGAGGATCATTTGCGAAGATTACTTTCCCATTTTTAGTTTTATCAGCACCTATCACCCAACTATTACTCCCTATAAAAGGAGAAACAGGCAATTGTTCATAAATAGCATTTACGGCTTCTGCCAATCTTGTTTCTATAATCTCATTTTTCTCTGTTCTCATCACTGCTGTATTCTCATAAATAGGAATGCCTAATTCTTTCAAATAATTATCTCCTAATTTATTTTTAACCTCAGTCAACACAGGTTCCGTTTTATGAGCTGCTGCAAAACTAAAAGACATATACCCAAATACATTGTACATGTCTTTTAGGGTGTATTTTTCTTTTTCAATACTCAATAAATAAAATTCTACTGGAGTTGCTCCTTTTTCTATAAACTGATTGATACCGTCTAAATATGCCATCGCCAACTGATAGGCTTCTGAGTTTTTATTTAATGCTGCTATCGTTTCTTCTGAGGCTTCTTCAATACCTAAACCTGAGAAGAATTTATCAGTTCTAACTAATTTTTGCCCAAATAATTCTGAAAGTCTACCTGCTGCCAATCGTCTAATGACTTCCATTTGCCATAATCTATCTTGTGCATGTACATAACCTAATGCTCTACGGGCATCTAACTCGCTTTGAGCATAGATATGAGGAATTCCATAGTCATCATAAAAAACCTCTACTTTGTCTTGTAATGAAGCTAACTTCAATTCACCTTCATATGTTGGTTTTAAACTGTTCTTAAACAAGTAACCACTTACAAGTGCTACAATAAGGAAAACTGCTAAAACTTTAAGAATTGTTTTGAAAATACGCATTTTGATAGGGTTTTATGTTTCAAATATAATGAAAAAAAAACAGCCTCATCCCGAGGCTTCGGGAGAGGCTGTTTTATAATATATCTTGAATTTCTCCTCACCTATAATCGCTCGATGCGATTAAGACCTCTCAAAATAGAGGTGGATCTGAAATCTTTTTTGGCTATCACGGAATTAAAATTCTTCTTCTCCGTCTCTTATCGGAACAGTTTGCATGGTAAAATCTTCTCCGCCCCATAAATCTCCATTCTCATCAGTTTTACTATAGTCATAAGCCCAACGATGAACTGCTGGTATTTCACCTGGCCAGTTACCGTGAATATGTTCAACAGGTGTAGTCCATTCAAGCGTATTTGCTCTCCATGGGTTTTTACCTGCTTTTTTACCTTTAGAAATACTAAAGAAAAAGTTAGCTAAAAATATGATTTGTGCCAAACCTCCGATAATCGCAAAAATGGTCATCAATACATTGATATCTGCTAAATCATCAAAAATTGGAAAAGCAGTATTGCTGTAATAACGTCTTGGTAAACCTGCTAGACCGACAAAATGCATCGGAAAAAACACACCATAAGCTGCAATAGATGTTAACCAAAAATGAAGATAACCTAAGTCTTTATTCATCATTCTACCATACATTTTTGGGAACCAATGATACACACCAGCAAACATCCCGAAAATAGCAGAAACACCCATTACTAAGTGGAAGTGAGCAATTACGAAATACGTATCATGCACATTGATATCAAGAGCACTATCTCCTAAAATTATTCCTGTCAATCCACCAGTTATAAAAGTAGATACAAAACCTATAGAAAATAACATGGCTGTATTCATCTGTATATTACCTTTCCAGATGGTGGTAATCCAGTTAAACGATTTGACGGCAGATGGTATGGCAATTAATAATGTTGTAAATGTAAATACTGAACCTAAGAACGGGTTCATACCTGTAACAAACATATGATGCCCCCAAACAATAGTTGATAAAAAGGCAATGGCAATAACAGATATAATCATTGCTCTATAACCAAATATTGGCTTACGAGAATTTACTGCCAATACTTCAGAAACGATACCCATAGCAGGTAATATTACAATATATACTTCAGGGTGACCTAAGAACCAAAATAAGTGTTCAAAAAGTATGGGTGACCCTCCTTTATAATGTAAGACTTCACCAGCAACATAAATGTCTGACAAATAGAATGAAGTACCGAAACTTCTATCAAAAATCAATAACAAAGCAGCCGATAATAATACTGGGAATGAAACTACCCCAATAATTGCAGTCACAAAGAAAGTCCAAATAGTTAATGGCAATCTTGTCATTTTCATACCTAAGGTACGTAAATTTAATACGGTAACAATATAGTTTAAGGCACCTAACAATGAGGATGCAATAAATATAGCCATAGAAACCAACCATAAGGTCATTCCTAAACCTGAACCGGCAATAGCTTGTGGCAATGCACTTAGAGGTGGATAGATTGTCCAACCTGCAGAAGCAGGACCTGTTTCAATAAACAATGAAGCCAACATAATTACACTTGATAAAAAGAATAACCAGTAAGAAATCATATTTAAAAAACCAGACGCCATATCACGAGCACCAATTTGCAACGGAATTAATAAGTTACTAAATGTACCGCTTAAACCTGCAGTTAACACAAAGAATACCATAATAGTACCATGTATAGTCACTAAAGACAAGTACATGTCTGGGGTCATAACTCCGCCTTCACCAGCTCTACCTAAAAAGGCTTCGATAATGCTAAAAGACTCTTCAGGATACGCTATTTGTAAACGAAATAACATAGACATAAAACCACCTATAACTCCCATAATAATACCTGTAATTAGGTATTGTTTAGAAATCATTTTATGATCTTGACTAAAGACATACTTTGTTACAAAAGTTTCTTTATGATGATGATCTGACATATTCTTAACTATTTATTTTATTATTTAATTTGATTGAGCAAATGTTTTCTGAGTGGCTAACCATTTATTAAAGTCAGCTTGTTCATCAACAACAATTTTTAATTGCATATTATAATGAGAAGAACCACATATTTTATTACAAAGTAATAAATAATCAAATTCAACGGCTTCATCACCTTTTTCTTTTCTTATTACATTAATATGCTTATATTTTGCTTGTGTATCTTCATTCAATCTCATCTCTGCAGTAGTTATCGTTGGCGTAAAGGCCAATTCAGTAACCATACCTGGCACACAGTTCATTTGGGCTCTAAAGTGTGGCATATATGCTGAGTGTAGTACGTCTTGAGATCGTAATTTAAAGATTACTTTTCTATCTTTAGGGATGTGTAATTCTTTTACAAATTTACCTTCTGCAACTACTAAAGGAATATCATCAGAAGCATTTTTATCAGAAAAATCTACACCCATAGTGTTTACGCCTTCAATAAAACGAACATTAGCATATCCTAATTCATTGTCTTCACCTGCATAACGTGCTTCCCATTGAAACTGCTTTGCATACAATTCAACTATTAATGGGTCATTTGAATCAGAAGAGTCCATGATTTCATTCCAGGTCCAAAGTCCATAGATAATCAATCCAGCAAGTACAATGGTTGGTGTCACTGTCCAAATAACTTCTAATTTATGACTATCGGCAAAAAAGTAGGCTTTTCGATTATTAATACCTCTATACTTGAATGAAAAATAGAATAATACAAATTGAATGATAAACTGAACTACTAATATTAAACCCATAGTGAGTTTAAACAACATATCTATATGGTATCCTTCAGCAGATGCTGACAATTGAGGTAGTAGTACATCTTTATAGCCAATCAAACTATAAATCATTAAGCCATAAACAAAACCCATAAAAACGAGTAATAACCACCCGTTAATATTATTTTCTTTTTCTGTTGCTGTTTGATTATCAACTTTTGTTAAGCCTAATAATTTTACAAATTGCCATACAGCAACAATTAAAACTACAAAAATGATAATAAAAAATAGTGCTTTCATTAAATATATGAGTTAGTTCCTTGATTTTTCGTGTTCGAGCAAATATAAATAAAAATATCCGTTTTTATGACATTTATCATATTATTAGAATAATATACAACATATGTTTTTCGTAAAAAAAGCTGCCTAATTAAGACAGCTTAAATTTTTTAAATAAAACACTTATTTAATGATACTCGTAAATTTCACTTTCTTTCATAAACGGATTCCCTTTTGCATGTAAAGGAGCCTTAGTTAAGGCATTAAATGTAAAGAAGATAAATAAGCCTAAAAAGAATAATATTGCTCCAATTTCGGGAATACCGAAATGTAATTCATTACCTACTGTACCAGGTGCAATCATAACAAATACATCTATATAATGCCCTGCAATAATTGCCAAACCTGTAATTCCTAAAAACCATGGTTTGTTTTTATAGGTTTTATTCATCAATAATAATACTGGAAATACAAAATTCATTACTACCATTCCAATAAATAAAGGTTGATATTCACCCAATAGTCTTGGTATAAAATATACTACCTCTTCTGGGATATTTGCATACCATTGTAACATAAATTGGTCAAACCATAAGTACGTCCAAAAAATACTAAAACCAAACATATATTTTCCTAAATCATGTATATGACTATCATTAACATTAGGTAAAAAACCTCTTGATTTTAAATATACAGCGACCAATGCAATTACTGTAATTGCTGTAACTAACATACTTGCAAACACATAAAATGGATATAATTGACTAAACCAGTGATGATCAATAGCCATCAGCCAGTCAAATGCCATAAATAATTCTGACAATAAAAACAAGGCTAAAAATAAGACTGAATAATTAAAACTCTTCATAAAGTGTTTTGTGTCAGTTGCTTCATCTTGAGCTCTTGAATTTTTGATAATTAGGTGTCTAAAACCTATCCATATCGATACATATATCACAGATCTAATTAACCAACTTGGTATGTTTAACCACCAGTCTTTAGTTACCATAGCAAAATCATAATTCTCTGCTGTAGGATCAATACTAGTATACATCCAAGCAAATAAATGATTACCATGACCTACTGATGAATAGATTAAAAATAATAAAATAAGAATTGAACCCGGTACTATATACGCAGTTAAACCTTCCATTACTCTAAAGAGTACCGGAGACCATCCTGCAGAAGCTGCTCTTTGCATGGCATAAAAAACCAATACACAAACTGAAACTAATAAAAAGAAAATCATGGCTACATACATTGCTGTCCAAGGTCTATTTTGAGCTTGCATCAATACATGTTCTAGATGGTGTTCTTCTGCATGTGCATCATGAGATGCTTCAGTTTCATGCTTCATTGTTTCTAGTTGATGATTTACTTTATCAACTTCTGTTTCATGACCTATTTCAGCAGCATGTTCTTCTGCTGTTGCACCATGCGAATTTTCAGCATGTTCTAGCTGTTCTTTAATGTCATCTGTAGTCTTTGGTGCAGTAAAAAAACCGTAAGCCATCCCTAAGGCACCCAATATGATTAGTGCAAAAGAAATAGTCTTTAATTTACTTGAAAATGTGTACATATCTTATCTTAATTACGGCTAACCGTTTATTTTAATAAATCGTTTCTCAACTGTTCAACATAATGTGTTACTTGCCATCTTTCTTTGTCGTTTAACTGAGAGGCATGAGAGCCCATCATATTTCTTCCGTACATGATAACATGGTAAATACTACCTTCAGTAATTTGTCTAGAATTGTAATTTGGTACGCCTAAAAACTTCTCATTCTTAACCAAATCACCTTGACCATCACCTGTTAAACCATGACAAGTGGCACAATAAATATCATATAAATACTTTCCTTTATCTAAATTTTCTTTAGAAACTCTATAAATTGAATCTAAAGGAGCTTTAAATTTCATAGGAGATCTTAACGAGTCTTTTGCCAATTGATACCCTACTTCACTGTTCGGATAATCGTAAGCAACTTTACCTCTAGCAATAGTTCCTTCTACTGGAGCTTGAGCTGACATTCCATTTTTAAATATTGGATGGTCTGCAGAATAGGCTTCATAAGGTATTGCATCGTACATGTCTGTATCGCCCATATATTGTATTTTTCTGGTTCTTTGCTCAGAATTACATGATACCAATGCAACAATTAAAACGAAGATTGATGTTATTTTAATAAAGCTTTTCATTTTAGTGATTTTCTTTTACTGTAATTTCTATTGCTCCTGTTTTTTCTAATAATGAAGTTAATTTACTTTCATTACCATCAACAGCTATTTCCATTAAAAACTTATCGTCTGTAGTTCTAGGATCAGGATTACTCGCTGTTTGAAATGGCCAAATTTTACTACGCATATAAAATGTAATTACCATAAGGTGTGCTGCAAAAAACACTGTCATTTCAAACATAATAGGTACAAAAGCTGGCATATTTTCTGCAAAACTAAAACTAGGTTTACCTCCAATATTCTGTGGCCATTCTTGGATCATTATTAGATATAAAAACCAAATTGAAAAGCTTAACCCTGTTACACCATACATAAATGCAGTAATTGCTATTTTTGTTGGTGCTAAACCCATAGCATGGTCTAAACCATGTACAGGAAAAGGTGTGAAGACTTCTTCTATATGATAATCAGCTGCTCTAACTTCTTTTACAGCGGTGATCAACACTTCATCATCATCATACAAAGCGTGTATTACTTTAGAACTCATAATTATGATTTAAGTTTGTTAGCTTGACCTGCCCAATCGTCTCTCTCTGCTCTTCCTGGGAATGAACTAGTGATACTATCTAGCAAATCATATTCATTTTTAGTCATTTTACTCACTTGAGCAAATGTAAAAATACCTATTTGATTTAAGGTTTCTTCCATTTTAGGACCTATACCTTTTACTTTTTTAAGATTATCTACCTGTTGTGTAGCACTATCAAAGCTCCCTAGTTTATCTAATAAACTATTTGTTTTTGAATCGTTATCACCAGCTTTAATTTCAGTTTTTTCAACTTCAACTTTAACTTTAGCCTTTTCTTCAACTACAGTTTTTACTTCTTCTTGAATAGCACCTTCAATTTTATCATAATAACTGTGACCATGACCATGAGGATCTGGCATTAATCTTTTAAAACTATCACCTGATGATTTCAAGATAGATTTCACTTCTGCCTGTGCAATTACAGGGAATGTTCTTGCATAGAGTAAAAACAATACAAAGAAGAAACCTATAGTACCTAAAAAGATACTTATATCAATAAATGTTGGTGAAAATTGTGCCCAAGTAGATGGTAAATGACCTCTACTTAAATTAATTACAATAATATCAAAACGCTCAAACCACATACCGATATTGATAAAAATAGCGATAATGAAAGTCCAAACATAATTTCTACGAATCTTTTTAAACCATAACAGTTGTGGAATTACTGAGTTACAAATAATCAATGCCCAGAATGCCCACCAATAAGGACCTGTTGCAGCTCCCCAAGAAAGGTATGTGAAATCTTCATAACTACTACCTGTGTACCATCCTACAAAAAATTCAGATCCATAGGCTACTGCTACAATACCACCAGTAACTAAAATTACTTTATTCATATTTTCAATATGAACACGTGTAATATAACCTTCTAAATTAGATACTTTACGCATGATTAATAATAAGGTCTGTACCATGGCAAAACCTGAGAATACCGCACCTGCAACAAAGTAAGGTGGATACACTGTACTGTGCCATCCTGGTATTACCGAAGTAGCAAAGTCATAAGATACGATGGTATGGACAGAAAGTACTAAGGGTGTTGCTAAACCAGCCAACACTAAAGAAACTTCTTCAAAACGTTGCCAATCTTTAGCTCTACCACTCCATCCAAAACTTAATAAACTATATATTTTCTTTTGAAAAGGTTTCGTTGCTCTATCTCTAATCATTGCAAAATCAGGTAATAAACCTGTCCACCAGAATACTAATGATACTGATAAATAGGTTGATATTGCAAATACATCCCATAATAATGGAGAGTTAAAGTTCACCCAAAGTGAACCTAGTTGATTTGGTATTGGTAATGTATAAAAACCATTCCAAATTCTACCCATGTGAATCATAGGGAATAAACCTGCCTGAAATACTGCAAATATTGTCATTGCCTCTGCAGAACGGTTGATACCCATTCTCCATTTTTGACGGAACAATAATAATACTGCCGAAATTAATGTACCTGCGTGACCGATACCTACCCACCATACAAAGTTTGTGATATCCCAAGCCCAATTAATTTTATTATTTAAACCCCAAACACCAATACCAGTACCTATGGTATAAGCAATTGCTCCAAATCCCCAGAGCATAGCAATTAAAGCTACAGTAAAAGCAATCCACCAAGTTTTATTGGCTTTACCTTCAATTGGAGCTGACACATCTACTGTTATGTCATGATACGTTTTGCTTCCGACAATAATTGGCTCTCTAATAGGTGCTTCGTAATGACCCATAATTTATATTCTATTCTTAATTAATAATTACGCTTCGTTTGTATTTCTAACATCTAACTGATAAAAAACATTTGGTTTTGTACCCACAAATTCTAAAAGACGGAATTTTCTATCGTCTTCTTTTAGTGCTGCTATTTTACTTTCAGGATCATTTACATCTCCGAAAACTAAAGCCCCAGTACTACATGCATTTGTACAAGCTGTTTCAAACTCTCCGTCCTTCACAGGTCTTCCTTCTTTTTTAGCTTTTAAAATCGTAGCTTGAGTCATTTGAATACACATAGAACATTTTTCCATAACTCCTCTAGAACGGACAACCACATCTGGGTTTAATACCATTTTACCTAAGTCATTGTTCATGTTGAAATCAAACTCTTTATTATCAAAGTATTTAAACCAGTTAAATCTTCTTACTTTATAAGGGCAGTTGTTTGCACAATAACGTGTACCAATACAACGGTTATACGCCATATGGTTTTGACCTTGACGACCGTGTGATGTTGCCGCTACCGGACAAACAGTTTCACAAGGTGCATGGTCACAATGTTGACACATTACAGGTTGAAATGCTACTTCTGGATCGTCAGAAGGCTGTTCTTGAGCGTCAAAAAAGCCAGCACTACCATAAATACCTTCTTCTTTTCCTTTTTCAACTGACATATCAGAAGTATAGTATCTATCAATACGCAACCAATGCATATCTCTACTTAATCTAATTTCTTCTTTACCAACTACAGCTACATTATTTTCTGCATGACATGATATTACACATGCTGCACAACCCGTACAAGTTGCTAAATCAATAGATAAATTGAATTTAGTGCCAAGAGTATCGTCAAATTTCTCCCATAATGTTATGTCTTCAATTCCTACGAGTGAATGATCTTGAGATACATGAGGAGTTGTGTTCCACTCTGACTTTGGTTTAGAAACAAATTCAGCCAAGGTAGTTTCCTTCGTGATTTCTTCTTCTCTCCCCATGATGGTATGATGCAACTGCACACAAGCAAACTCATGCTCACCTTCAACTTTTTGAATACTCACCGCTTGGTTTGTATTGAAATTTTGATATAAAGGATACGCGTTAACACCAATATTCATATTTGCGTTAACACCTTTAGACCTACCATAACCTAATGCCAAGCCTACACTTCCTGGGGTTTGACCTGGTTGTATATAAACAGGTACATTCTCAACAGTTACTCCGTTAACGGTTACATTAACTTTATCGCCATTTAAGGCTCCGTCAGAAACTGTCCAATTTTTCAAATCATTGGCTTCTGCATCTACTCTTGAAATTAATAAGTAGTTGTCCCAAGTTGTTCTTGTAATAGGATCTGGCAATTCTTGTAACCAAGGATTGTTTGCCATTAAACCATCACCCATACTTACTTTAGTATATAATGATAATTCTAACTTTGATCCTTTTATTGAGGCTGCTAATGCTGATGCAGCACTCACACTATTTATTTTACTTTCAACGGTTTCATCTACACTAACAGGAGTTGCAACTACAGAAGCAACAGCTCTTGTTGTAAGTCCATCATGTAATGCTTTATTCCAAGATTTACCTCTTAAAATTGTACTGTTCCAGTAACCTTTTACATAGTCATAATAAGATTGACTACTGCCCATCAAATTTAATAGTACATCTTGAAATTGACGTGTATTAAATAAGGGTTTAATAGTTGGTTGTACCAATCCGAATTGACCTTTTTTGATATTGACATCTCCCCAAGATTCTAAGTAATGAGGTGTTGCAGCAACATATTGTGAAGCTGAAGCGGTCTCGTCTTCAGTCATTGCAAATGCTACTGAAAGTTTTACTTTTTTCATTGCCTCTGCAAAACCAGCTATTGAATAAGCAGGGTTGGTGTCAACAGTTAATAAAGCACCAACTTTACCTGCTTTCATATCAGCCACTAATTGTGCTACTTTCGCATCACTACCACTTCTTACATATCTAGGAGAAGCTGTGTCTACAGCTTTACTTTGAATTGCTTTATTTATTGCTAATGCAACTAATTGTGCATTTTTATCTTGCAGTCCTGTTACCACAACAGCATTAGAACCTGCAGCTTTTAATTGTTTTACAACTTTTTGAATTCCTGCATCGACAGAAGTCTTTTTAGCAGCTCCATTACCAGTTATCGCCTTGTAAATGTTCAATAATACCTGAGCTTGTTCAGATGGTTTTATCATGAAACGCTTATCAGCATTTGCTCCTGTTAAAGACATATTAGACTCAAACTGAACGTGACGTGACATTTTACCATGATTTGGCACGCGACCTTTTGCATAACCTACTTCAAAACCTCCACCTTGCCAATCTGCTAAGAAATCTGCATCTATTGAAACAATAACATCAGCTTTGCTAAAATCGTAATCTGGCAAAGCTCTTTCACCATACATGGCTTGAAAAGCATCTAAAGCACCTGATTCTGAAACAGCATCATAAGTGATATGCGTTGCATTTGCATACGTAGCTTTATATTCTTGTATTAGTTTATTTGTAGTTGGACTTGCTGTTGTTCCTGTTAAGAAAACAATAGTTTCTCCATTTGCTTTTAATTCGTTTAATTTTGAAGCAAGACCTTTTTCAAAAGTAGTCCAATTTACAGGCTTTCCTTTAACTCTTGGGTTCTGTAAACGATTGTTATCATATAATGATAATACAGATGCTTGTACTCTAGCATTTGTGGTACCACTGGTTTTTGCTAATTTATTTGGCTCAATTTTTATTGGACGACCTTCTCTTACTTTTACTAAAACATTAGCAAAATCATAACCATCTGCAATTGAAGTTGCATAATAATCTGCCACACCAGGTGTAACTTCATTTGGTTTTATAACATAAGGAATCGATTTTACCACTGGACCTTCACAAGCTGCCAATGAAGCAGCTGCGGTTGTAAAGCCTACATATTTCAAAAAGTCTCTTCGTGAAGTTGAAGAAGATTCTAATGTTTCTTTATCTCCAAGAAATTGATCAGTAGGTAAATCTTCAGCAAATTCATTTTGTCTTAGCTTTTCAACAATAGAGCTATTTTCGTCAAGCTCTTCAACACTTTTCCAGTATTTTTTGTTTGATGCCATTCTTTATTCAGTTATTAATTTTCAGTTATTTGGTTATTAAATTTTACAACTCAGTAGACCAATTCACTTTATATATTTTATAATTTCCTTTTTATTCTCAAAACCAAAATTCATGAATTTTAGTAGTGACACTTACCACATTCTCTACCTCCCATTTGAGCCACTGTAACTTTCTCTACACCGTATTTTTTAGATAACTGTTCGTGAATTTTAGCATAGTACCCATTACTTTCTACTTTCAGGTCTGTCTTTTTATGACATTCAATACACCATCCCATAGTTAATGGAGCAAATTGCTCAACCTCATCCATTTCTTCAACAGGTCCATGACAAGTTTGACATTCTAATCCTGCTACAGTAACGTGTTGTGAGTGATTGTAATAAGCGAAATCTGGTAAACTATGAATACGCACCCATTCAATTGGCTTTTGTTCGTATCCTTTTATATAAGTTAGCTTTTCTTTATCCCAACCTATAGCGTCATATATTTTTTGAATTTCACCATCATAAAAAGCTTTGTCTTTTTCTTCTGTAACGGGTCCTGTATATTCTGCAATACTTTTATGACAGTTCATACATACATTAACAGAAGGGATTCCTGATAATTTACTATGTTTTGCATTTGAATGACAATATTGACAATCTATCTTATTATCACCAGCATGTATTTTATGTGAAAAAGCTATAGGTTGAATTGGTTTATAGCCTTGATCTACACCAATACCCATTAACCAAGCATACAAAAAGTAACCTGAAGCAATTAATATTGCAATGGTCATCATTAGTTTTAGGAATCCGTTTTCACTCATGAAATACACCCAAATTGCAAATAACACAACTACTAACAACACTAAGTATGTTGCCCAAGGAATAGACTCAACCTCAGCTACATTACTAACCTCAGTACCACTTGCACTTGTTTTTGCTTCTAATATACTCGCATAAGAAGTATATGCTAATAAAGCTTCAATATCTGCATCCTTTAATTGAGGAAATGCTGTCATTGGAGCTCCTTTATATTCATCAAAAATTGCGATTGCATCTGCATCTCCACTTGCTCTTAAAGCACCATTATCTTTAATCCATGATTTCAACCAATCACCAGAACGTCTATCAGACACACCTCCTAAAGCTGGTCCTACAAATGATTTATCTAGCTTATGGCAAGATGCACAATTGGCATCAAATATTTTTTTACCAGTTACAACCTGTAAAGAATCAATTCCTAACGAAGCTGCAGTTGCTGCACCTGTATTTGCTGCTGATTTCTCAACTGGCTTATCATCTGTATAGGCTAAAATATCTGCTAGTTCTTGATCAGAAAAATCAGAATAACCTGTCATTGGTATTTTATTATATTCTTCAAAAATGGCAATTGCATCTGCATCTCCACTTTCTATCAAAGACTTACTATCCTTAATCCATGAAAAAAGCCATTCTTTTGTTCTTTTCTCTGTAATTCCTTTTAAAGGAGGCCCCACTAATCTAGCGTCAAGCTTATGGCAAGATGCACAATTAGCATTGAATAATTTTTTACCCTTTTCAGCATTGCCATCCTGAGCGAATAGCTGCATGGTAAAAAGTAGAATAAAAATAAGACTTGAAAGGAATAATCTTAAGGGTTTACTGTGTTGATTCACACTTTTCATATTATAAAGTATATTATCTTTCTTGTTTGGTACGATTTTTTCTATTGATAAAATGAAATACAATTTTCATCAAAAGATTTGACAAAAATAGTATTTATTAAGCAAATGTAAAATCTAAAAATAATGTTAAATGTAGTTTATAACGATTCTAAATAATAAATAACGTGCTAAAGCTAAAAACAAAATTATAACTTTGCCAAAATTAAAATATCTAATGAAATCATTATTAAACAAATACAGTTTTATTTTTCTAACTTTCATCCTTATCGGATCAACATATGTGTCTGCACAAGAAGAAGGTTCTTTAACCATTCAAAGTAGTGAGAGCATCAAACAAACAATAGCTAAAAAGAAAGCTTACAACAAGTCTTTAACCAAAGTCAAAGGTTTTAGAATACAGATATTTTTTGGCAGTGAAAAAGGAGCTTATAAAACTCGTGATAAATTCAGGTCAATTTTTTCTAAACCATTTATAAAAATTCAAAATTTTCCACCTGACTGGAAAGTGAGGGTTGGTAATTACAAAACTAGACTTGAGGCTGATAGAGCTTTAGAGGATATTAAAAAATCTTTTCCTGGAGCTATAGTATTGTCTGAAATGATAACTATATAGCTTTTAAAAATAAATAATTTCTTAAAACGAACTCTGCCTGCGGCTGGCAGGTATCCTCGAGGCAGAACCTCAAGGAATTCTTTTTGATTAAAAATTTAAGCATTTTCATTTTTTTGAAAATGCTTTTTTTATTTAATCTATATTTGTTCTTATGAATGAAAATTTAAATCCATCAGATGAAAATTTTTCTAATGAGGAATTAGACTTAGAAAAAAAATTACGTCCACTAACCTTTGATGATTTTACAGGTCAAGAACAAATATTAGAGAACCTTAAAATATTTGTTGAAGCTGCTAATCAACGTGAAGAAGCTTTAGATCATACGTTATTTCATGGCCCTCCAGGTCTAGGTAAAACCACCTTGGCTCATATTTTAGCAAACGAATTAAATGCTAATATAAAGATTACTTCTGGCCCTGTTTTAGATAAACCAGGAGACTTAGCTGGTTTATTGACCAATTTAGGCGAACGTGATGTTTTATTTATTGATGAAATACACAGACTAAGTCCGATAGTAGAGGAATACCTTTACTCAGCTATGGAAGATTATAAGATTGATATTATGATAGAGTCTGGCCCAAATGCCAGAACAGTACAAATAAACTTAGAGCCTTTCACATTGATTGGTGCAACTACGCGGTCAGGATTATTAACAGCTCCTATGCGAGCCCGTTTTGGGATCAATAGTAGATTAGAATATTACAAAACAGATCTATTGACCACCATTGTACAGCGTAGTGCTCAAATATTAGATGTTCCTATCTCTATGGAAGCTGCTATAGAAGTTGCAGGAAGAAGCCGAGGTACACCAAGAATTGCCAATGCTCTTTTAAGACGTTTAAGAGATTTTGCTCAAATAAAAGGCAATGGATCTATAGATATTACCATTGCACAATTTGCGTTGAAAGCCTTAAATGTTGATGCTCATGGATTGGATGAAATGGACAATAAAATTTTAATCACCATTATTGATAAATTTAAAGGAGGCCCAGTAGGTATTACAACTATCGCAACGGCAGTAAGTGAAAGTACTGAAACTATTGAAGAGGTTTATGAACCATTTTTAATTCAGCAAGGTTTTCTCATGCGTACACCTCGTGGTAGAGAAGTAACCGAATTGGCATACAAACATTTAGGAAAAACCAAAAGTGCCACACAAGGAGGGTTGTTTTAATTTTCCTAACCCTAAAGGGGATGATTTGTATGATAGAAAAACAAAAAAAATGGACCAACCTCATCAAAACCGAAGCCAAACGCCTCGGTTTTTTATCCTGTGGCATTTCAAAAGCTGAATTTTTAGAAGAAGAAGCTCCGAGATTAGAAAAATGGCTCAACCAAAACATGCATGGTGAAATGAGTTATATGGAAAACCATTTTGATAAACGATTAGACCCAACTAAACTAATTGAAGGTTCTAAATCGGTTATTTCACTTTTACTAAATTATTATCCTGAAGAAAAGCAACAACAAAACACATACCAGGTTTCAAAATATGCTTACGGAACTGATTATCATTTTATAATCAAAGACAAACTCAAAAGCTTATTAAACTTCATTCAAGAAGAAATTGGAGAAGTTCATGGCAGAGCTTTTGTAGATTCTGCACCCGTATTAGACAAAGCTTGGGCAGTAAAAAGCGGATTAGGTTGGAGAGGAAAACACAGCAATTTAATTACTCAAAATGTAGGTTCTTTTTATTTTATTGCCGAATTGATTATTGATTTAGATTTGACATATGACCACCCTACAACTGATCATTGCGGTTCGTGTACTGCCTGCATAGATGCCTGCCCTACACAAGCTATTGTTGAACCTTATGTTGTTGATGGCAGTAAATGTATTTCTTATTTCACTATTGAATTAAAAAATGAGTTACCTACATCAATGAAAAATAAATTTAATAATTGGATGTTTGGTTGCGATGTCTGTCAAGATGTTTGTCCGTGGAACCGATTTTCTAAAGCCCATAATGAGCCTTTGTTTAATCCACACCCTGAATTATTATCAATGACCAAAAAAGACTGGGAAGAAATCACCCAAGAAGTCTTTCAAAAAATATTCAAAAAATCTGCAGTAAAGCGAACAAAATATAGCGGTTTAAAAAGAAATATTGAGTTTTTAAAAGATTAAACACTAAATTAAATAATTAAAAGGGCTATTATTCTATCTTTGTAACTTCAACTCTAAATTATATTTATGAGCAGTAAAAGGCTAAAAAAGGATGCATTAGATTATCATTCAAAACCTAAACCAGGAAAGATTGAGGTTGTACCAACTAAAAAATACACTACACAACGCGACTTATCTCTAGCTTACTCTCCTGGAGTTGCCGTACCTTGCTTAGAGATTGCTAAAAACAAAAAAGACGTTTACAAATACACCTCTAAAGGGAATTTGGTTGCTGTAATATCAAATGGAACCGCTGTTTTAGGTTTAGGAAATATCGGCCCTTTAGCATCCAAACCTGTAATGGAAGGTAAAGGCTTGCTTTTTAAAATTTTCGCAGATATTGATGTTTTTGATATTGAAGTAGATGCCACTGATGTGGATAAATTTGTAGAAACGGTTAAAGCTATTGCTCCGACTTTTGGTGGTATTAATTTAGAAGACATTAAAGCTCCTGAAGCTTTTGAAATTGAACGTAGATTAAAAGAGGAATTAGACATCCCAGTAATGCATGATGACCAACATGGTACCGCAATTATTTCTGCTGCTGCATTGAAAAATGCTTGTGAAGTAGCTCAGAAAGATATTTCGAAAGTTCAAATTGTTGTGAGTGGAGCCGGTGCTGCAGCTATTTCTTGTACTCGACTTTACTTAAAATTAGGTGCAAAAACAGAAAATATTGTGATGCTTGATAGTAAAGGTGTCATCCGTAAAAATAGAGAGAATCTAACACCTGAAAAATCAGAATTTGCAACTTCTAAAGATGTAAATACTCTAGAAGAGGCTATGAAAGGTGCTGATGTTTTTATTGGCTTGTCAAAAGGGGGAATTGTTACTGCACCTATGATAAAATCAATGGCTAAAGACCCTATAGTTTTTGCGATGGCAAATCCAGACCCTGAAATTAGTTACGATTTGGCTGTCAAAACTCGTAAAGATATTATTATGGCTACAGGTAGATCTGACCATCCTAACCAAGTAAATAATGTATTAGGCTTTCCTTTTATTTTTAGAGGAGCATTAGATGTACGAGCCACAGCAATTAATGAAGAAATGAAAATGGCAGCTGTACTTGCATTGGCTGATTTGGCTAAACATCCTGTACCAGAACAAGTAAATATTGTCTATGATGAAGTGAATTTATCTTTTGGTAAAAACTACATCATCCCGAAGCCATTTGACCCTCGTTTAATTTATGAAATTCCACCAGCTATCGCTAAAGCAGCAATGGATTCAGGCGTTGCCACTGAACCGATTACAGATTGGGATAAGTACAGAGATGAATTAATGGAACGCTTAGGCACTGAAAACAAAGTTATTCGTCTGTTACATGACAGAGCTAAGAACAATCCTAAACGAGTTATTTTTGCTGAAGCCGATCATCTAGATGTATTAAAAGCGGCTCAAATAGTATATGATGAAGGTATTGGGCATCCTATTTTATTAGGAAATAAAGACATCATCTTAGAATTAAAAAAAGAAATTGACTTTACAGCTAATGTACCTATTATAGATCCGAAAAAGAAAGAAGAAAAAGAAAGGAGATTTCGTTTTGCAGAGAAATATTGGAAAGCTCGTCAACGTAAAGGTATCAAACTTTTAGATGCTCAAAAATGGATGCGAGAACGTAATTATTTTGCGGCAATGATGGTGAACGAAGGTGAAGCCGATGCTTTAATAACTGGTTACACACGTAACTATTCTACTGTAGTAAAACCTTTATTTGAATTGATCGGTATGGCAAAAGGGGTTTCAAGAATTGCTGCAACCAATTTAATGTTGACCAAAAGAGGCCCAATATTTTTAGCTGATACGACTATTAATATTAACCCTACCGCAAAACATTTGGCGAAAATATCTCAACTCACAGCATCACTAGCAAAAATGTTTAATATCAAGCCAAATATTGCCATGCTTTCTTATGCTAATTTTGGAGCTTCAAATTCTGAAAATTCAGCAAAAATAGCAGAAGCAATAAATTACACACATCGCTTATATCCAAATGTAAATATTGATGGTGAAATTCAAGCCGATTTTGCTCTTAATTCTGAAATGCTAAAAAAAGAATTTCCGTTTTCTAAATTGGTTGACAAAAAAGTAAATGTTTTGATTTTCCCTAATTTAGATTCGGCAAATATCACCTACAAATTAATGAAAGAACTGTATGGAGCAGAATCTATTGGCCCAATTATGCTAGGAATGAAAAAACCTGCTCACATCCTACAATTAGGAGCTAGTGTAGACGAAATGGTGAATATGGCTGCTGTTGCTGTAATTGACGCCCAAGAAAAAGCGAAAAAATAAAAAAAAGTTGTTTATTTGTAAACTAATTTCATAAAACATCAATATTTGGCATAAAACTACTCTTAATTAACAACCCAACATAGTTAGTAACCTTACCTATTTTTATTAAGGATACTATCTTAAAACTTTAAGAGATTTATGATTACTCATATCAGAGGGAAATTAGTGGAGAAAAACCCGACTTATGCTATCATAGAATGTAATGGTGTAGGTTACTACCTAAACATTTCACTACATACGTATTCTAAGATTCCCGATTCAGAAGCTGTTAAACTATACACCTTTCTAAACATTAGAGAAGATGCACATACTTTGTTTGGTTTTGCAGAGAAAGTAGAGCGTGAAATTTTTAAATTATTAATCTCTGTTTCAGGTGTTGGCCCTAGTATTGGCAGAGCCATGTTATCATCTATGACGCCAGAACAAATTCAACATGCGATTGCCTCAGAAGATGTAGCAACCATCCAATCTGTAAAAGGAATTGGAGCAAAAACAGCTCAACGTGTAATTATCGATTTAAGAGATAAAATTGTTAAAACTTACGATATTTCTGAAGATTCTATACAATCTAACAATACTATTAAAGAAGAAACGTTATCTGCTTTAGAAGTACTAGGCTATTCACGTAAGCAAGTGGGTAAATTAGTACAAAAAATTATTCAAGAAACCCCTAATATCTCTCTTGAAAATATGATTAAACAAGCATTAAAAAACTTGTAAAACTTGAATATCAACAAAATAAAGACATATAGCATTCTCCTGTTAGTACTCTTTTTTGCAGCAACCACCATAGGTGCTCAAGTAACACCACCTACTCCACAACCAAAAGACACAACTAGAGTAACCTCCACTAAACCAGTAATTAACACTGAAAATATTGTAGAAATCGACTCAATTCCTGATTTACCCTATTCTTTTAACGACCAACAAAAAGGAAGCTTGTTTTTAAATAATATCTCAAATTTTGAAGTTGTTTATGATGCTGAAACCAAACAATATGTTTTTGTTGAAAAAATAGGAGATTATTATATTAAGCATCCGTTTTATATGACAGATAAAGAATATGAAGAATATCGTTTAAACCGCGATATGCTAGATTATTTTAAAAATAAGGTAAGTGCGATTGAAGGACGAAATAAAAATAGTAAAGACGGACAAAAAAATCTACTCCCAAAATATTATGTAAAATCTAGTTTCTTTGAAAATATTTTTGGTGGTAATGAAATTGAAGTAAACCCTCAAGGTTCTGTATTGGTAAAAATGGGAATTTTATTTCAAAAAGTTGAAAACCCACAATTATCAGAACGTAATAGACAAAGTACCACTTTTGATTTTGATCTAGAAATTAGTGCTAGTTTAAATGCCAAAGTCGGTAAACGACTTAGAGTAAATGCTGCCTTTGATACACAATCAACTTTCAACTTTCAAAATCAAATAAAATTAGAATACACACCTACCGAAGACGATATTATCCAAAAAATTGAAGTAGGTAACATCAGTATGCCTATCCAGAATTCTTTGGTTGCTGGAGCTCAAAATTTATTTGGATTAAAAGCACAATTACAGTTTGGAAAAACAACAGTAACTGGTGTGTTTTCTCAACAAAAATCACAAACTAGATCTGTAGCCGCTGAAGGCGGAGCAACTATTACCGAATTTGATATAAGTGCAAGTGATTATGATGACAACAGACACTTCTTTTTATCTCAAAGTTTTAGAAATGATTTCAATAAATCATTAGCTTCACTACCACTAATTAGTAGTTCTAAACAAATTACTCAAATTGAAATTTGGGTCACCAATAAGAATAACACTACACAAGATGTACGTAGCATTGTGGCAATATCCGATTTAGGTGAAGGTAATAAAATTCATTCCACCTTAGTAAATGCTTTTGCTGGGCAAAAAGACCCTTCAAATGACGCCAACAGTTTGAATGCATTTTTAACACCTAACAGCGGAATTAGAGACATATCTACTGTAAGCTCAACATTAGCAGGTTATCAACAAGGTACAGATTATACCATTTTAGAAAATGCTAGAAAATTAATATTAGGGATAGATTTCACCTTAAATCCTCAATTAGGATTTATCACATTAAACAGACGCTTAGCTGATAGTGAAATTTTGGCCGTTGCATATGAATATACTGATAGCAATGTAGCTGGAGAAAATGTTTTTAGAGTGGGTGAATTATCTGTAGATGGTGTTACAGCACCCAAAAATTTGGTAGTGAAATTATTACGTAGTGAAATTGTAAATACAAAAATTCCGATGTGGGATTTGATGATGAAAAACATCTATACTTTACCAGGAGCTTATCAATTACAGCCAGAAGGTTTTAGAGTAGAGGTAATGTATCAAGATGACAAAGAAGGTGTTGCTTTAAACATCTTACAAAATGCCGGAACCGCTGGTCTTAACAACAAAACATTACTCAACTTACTACGTGTAGACAGATTAGATCAATCAAATAACACATTTGAAGAAGGTGATGGTTTGTTTGATTATGTAGAAGGAATTACCATAAATTCACAAGAAGGTTATCTTATTTTTCCAACCGTTGAGCCCTTTGGGTCTAGTGTTGAAGATCAAGATAAAAAGAGTGGTTCTGGAGAGTTAGGGCAAATACTTACTGACCCTAGTGATGCCAAATATATCTTTGATGAATTGTATGACAGAACAAAATCTGAAGCACAAAACGATTTTCAATCTAAAAACAAATACCTTATTAAAGGATACTTTAAATCAGAATCTAATAATGGGATTCCATTAGGAGCATTTAATGTGTCTAGAGGTTCGGTAACTGTAACTTCTGGCGGTAGAGAACTACTAGAAGGTGTAGATTATGTGGTAGATTATCAGATAGGAACTGTTCAAATTATCAATCCGAATTTAACAGCTTCTAATGCACCAATTAATGTATCAGTAGAAAACAATAATGGTTTTAGCCAACAACGTAGAAGTTATTTAGGGGTTGATGTACAGCATATATTTTCAGAAAATTTTGCTATTGGGGGTACTTTCATAAACATGAAAGAAAGACCTTTCGGTAAAACACAATTTGGCTCTGAGTCTGTAAACAACTCTATTGTAGGTATTAACTTATCATATCAAACTGAGGTGCCAAAATTCACCAAATGGGTAAATAAACTACCTAATATTGATACTGATGTAATTTCAAATTTCTCTATTCGTGCAGATGCTGCTTACTTAATGCCTGGTGTGGCAAAGAACAAAAATGGTGGAATAAATAATGAAGCTGCATCTTATATTGATGATTTTGAAGGCTCTCAAATACCACTAGACATCAGCTCTCCTAGACAATGGTTTTTAGCTAGTGTACCGCAAAATCAAGACAATCCTCAATTAAATTTTACAGGAAACACAAATGATGCTGACGGCAATCTAAGATTTGGTAAAAAAAGAGCTCAATTATCTTGGTATACTATTGATAGATTATTTTATCAAAAACGAAAAGAGAAACCTAATAATATTGACGATGTAGAACTCTCTAGGAATGAAGTGCGTCAAGTTAGCTATAACGAATTATTTCCTGAATTAGAATTAGACCTTACACAGTCTAATATTGTAAACACTTTTGATTTAGCTTATTTTCCGCAAGAGCGTGGTACCTATAATTTTGATACTGAAAATATTGATGGTTCTGGTAATTTTACAGATCCTGAAGCGAGATGGGGTGGTATTATGCGTTCTTTAAACACCACAAATTTTCAACAAGCAAATGTTGAATACATCCAATTTTGGTTAATGAATCCTTATGAATATTATGATATTAAACCAAACGAAGGTGGTACTCAAAATGTAAACCCAAACGATTTTGGAGGTGAACTCTATTTTAACTTAGGTAATATTTCAGAAGACATTCTTAAAGATGATAGAAGAATGTATGAAAATGGATTGCCTGAAAATGGTATTAAAGTATACAAACCAGATATTGGTGCCAATGTAGATAAAACTGTTTGGTCAGACATCCCAACAAAACAAGCATTGATTTATGCTTTTACTGAAAAAGATGATGAAAGAAAAAATCAAGATTTAGGTTTAGATGGATTAAATGATACTGATGAAGCAACTAGATTCGGAAATCAATTTGGTAATGACCCTGCTAATGATAACTACAATTATTTTAGAGGTGGTGATTTAGATGCTGACAATGCATCTATTTTAACTAGGTATAGAAATTTTAATAAAACTCAAGGAAATTCTCCTACTATAAATAACTCTATAGAATCTTACCCTACTTCTGCTACTTCTTTTCCCGATACAGAAGACATCAATAAAGATCAAACCATGAGTTCGGTTGAAAGCTATTTTCAATATAAAGTAGACATTGATCCTAATAAATTTAATGTAGGTCAAAATAATATTGTTGATGAGAAAATTGTCTCAGTAGCACTACCAAATGGTGAAACGCGACAAACAAAATGGTATCAATTTAGAATTCCGATTACCTCTCCTAGTGAAACGATAGGTAGTATTTCAGATTTTAACTCTATCCGCTTTATGCGAATGTTTTTAACTAAATTTAAAATTCCTGTTGTTTTACGATTCGGAGAATTAGAATTGGTACGAGGCGATTGGAGAAGATATACCAAAACCCAAGTTGAAAATATCAACCCTCCACAAGAATTGACAGAAGAACAGAATAGAGATTTTGAAGTAGGTGTAGTAAATATTCAAGAAAACGAATACAAACAACCAATACCTTATAAATTACCTCCTGGCTTACGCCGAGAAAGATTGCAAGGCACTACTACCCTACAACAACAAAATGAACAATCTTTATTAGTAAAGATTACTGATTTAGAACCAGGACAAACCAGATCAGTATTTAAAAACACACGTTTTGACATGCGTATGTATAACAGTTTAAAAATGTTTTTACATGCCGAAAGTGTTGCTGGTCAAACCACAATAAATGACGATGAACTTGTCGCTGTGATAAGGCTAGGAAGTGATACTAATGACAACTTTTACCAATTTGAAGTCCCTTTAAAGATTACACCAACTGGTGCTTCAATAGCAGAAGAAATTTGGCCTTCAGAAAATGAGTTGATTGCTAATTTGAGAGAATTTGGTCAATTAAAATTAGAACGTGCCAATGGTGGTGCGGTCTCATTTACCGAATTATATCCTACAGTTGCTGATGCTCCTGATGCAAGAGTCAGAGTAAAAGGAAATCCGAATTTAGGAAATATAAAAACCATAATGCTCGGCATAAAAAACAATTCAACTTTTACAAAAAGTGCTGAAGTTTGGTTTAATGAATTACGAGTTTCTGATTATGATAATGAAGGTGGTTGGGCTGCCGTAGTAAGTGCAGATGCGAATTTTGCAGACTTTGCAGATATTTCTGTGTCTGGTAGAGCAAACTCTCAAGGATTTGGAGCTTTAGATCAAACCGTTAATGAAAGAAGTCAAGAAGAAGTAAAACAGTACGATGTAATTACGAATGTGAATTTAGGACAATTATTACCTAAGACCATCGGTATTAACATACCTCTTAATCTTGGCTATGGTGAAGAATTTGCCGATCCAAAATGGGATCCTAAATACCAAGATGTATTATTTGACAAGAATAGTAATAATGCTGAAGCTGCTAGAGATTACACCAAACGTAGAAGTTTAAATTTAATTAATGTTAGAAAAGAAAGAACAAATCAAGAAAAGAAACAACATTTTTATGATGTAGAAAATGTATCAGTTTCCTATTCATATAATGATACTTATCACAAAGATTATAATGTAGAAAAGTTTATTGATAAAAACGTAAGAGCAGCAGCAACATACAATTATGGTTTTAGTCCTTTAGAATATTCTCCTTTTAAAAAATCAAAATTTTTAGAAAAAAACAGTTTATTTAGGTTTGTAAAAGATTTTAACATCAATTTATTACCCACTTCAATTTCTGCAAATTCTAATATTATTAGAAGTTTTAATTCTCAACTATCAAGACCTTTAAGTGATAATTTAAGTTCTATCCCTTTAACTGAACTCTCTCAAAGACGGTATTTATTTGATTGGGATTATAACATTGCTTATGATATTACCAAGTCGTTACAATTCACCTTTAGAGCTGCAAATAGCTACATTAATGATGCTTATGAAAGAGATGCTAATAATAAAATAATTAAAGATGAAAATGAGCTATTTGACAATTTCTTTCAAGTAGGAAGACCAAACCAATACCATCAAACGTTAGATGCCACTTATAGAATACCTATCAATAAAATATCTTGGTTCGACTTTGTAAATTCTACTTATAGCTATACTGCCGATTTCGATTGGCAAGCTTCTTCTACAGAGTATGCAGAAACCTTAGGGAATACCATACAAAATGCCAACACACACACATTGTCAGCTGATTTTGACTTAACAAAACTCTATAAAAGAACCGGTATTTTAGATTTGGCTAAGAAAAAAACCAAACGCAAAAAAAAGAAAAAAGGTGAAAAAGGAAAAAAAGGAGAGAAAAAAATAGCTGCACCTAGACCAAAATCAAGAGTAATAAAGACAAAAAATAAAACTAGCGGACAAAAAATTCTACAAGGTTTGGTAGATGTGGTTACTTCTGTTAAAAAAGTGAAAATTGCTTATGCAGAAAATAATGGTACAATATTACCAGGTTACGAGCGTGATGTGGGCTTTTTAGGAATGGATAATTCATCACCTACACTAGGCTTTGTCTTTGGTAGTCAGAGAGATATTAGAAGTTTGGCTGTTGCAAATAATTGGTTAGTATCAAGAGAAAGTATCAATAGCGACTTTTACAGTAAAACGTACGCAACCACTCATTTTAACAAGTTAGATTTGAATGCTGACATCAGACCTTTTAAAGATTTTAATATTGAATTGTCTGCCAATAAAGTTTTTACTAAAAATCAATCACAGCAGTTTGATGTAATTAAAGAAACAGGAAGTTTATTAGGTCATTTCAATGAAGATTTACCTATTAATGAAATAGGTAATTTTAGCATTAGTTATTTTATGCTTAAAAATGCTTTTGATGGTAATGGAGATGCTACTTTTAACAAATTTAAAGCCAATAGAGCTATTATAGCAAACCGTTTGAATCGTATCGCTGAAAAAGATGGTGTAGTTAATCCTGATGGTTATGGTTCAAACAGCCAACAAGTATTGATTCCTGCCTTTTTAGCTGCATATGCTGGTAATGATGCTGGCAAAGTTAAGTTGAGTGCTTTTAGAAATATTCCAATCCCAAATTGGCGTATCAACTACAAAGGTTTTATGAAATTCAAATGGTTTAAAAAACGTTTTAGGAGTTTTATAGTAGAACATAGGTATCGCTCTACTTACTCAGTTATAGGTTTTAATTCAAATTTGCTTTACAAAGACGCTACAAAATACACTAACACTGACAGTAATGGTGATTTTAGACCCAGTAAAATATTTACAGGTATCAATCTTATTGAAGAATTTTCTCCATTAATTAAGGTTGACATGCGTATGAAAAATTCATTTTCTATCAGAGCAGAACTCAAACAAGACAAAGCTTTAAATTTAAATATTAGTAATAATACCATTACAGAAATAAGAGGTAAAGAATATGTATTAGGTTTAGGCTATCGTTTTAAAGATGTGAAACTGAAAATAAAAACAGGCAATACTCTTACAACTTTCAAAGGTGATATTAATTTTAAAGGCGATATAAGTCTTCGTAATAACTCTACCACTATCAGATCTATCGACATTGTGAACAATCAAGTTACTGGTGGTCAAAAATTAGTGTCTTTTAAATTTTCAGCAGATTATGCCCTGAATAAAAACCTATTGGCTTCATTTTATTACGATCAAAACAGCTCTCGTTTCTTAATTTCTACTACTTTTCCTAGAAAATCTATCAGTGCAGGTATAAGTTTACGCTACAATATTGGAAATTAAATTTATATATTCTAAATTCGCATATCAAATTTAAACTATATGAATATTCCAACAGAATTAAAATACACAAAAGACCACGAATGGATTAAAATTGACGGTGATATTGCTACCGTTGGCATTACCGATTTTGCCCAAAGTGAATTAGGTGACATTGTCTATGTTGATGTTGATACTTTAGATGATACTATTGAACGAGATGAAGTTTTTGGCTCAGTAGAAGCAGTAAAAACTGTTTCAGATTTATTTATGCCTTTATCAGGAGAAGTAGTCGAATTTAATGAAGGATTAGAGGATACTCCTGAAAATGTAAACACTGACCCTTATGAAAGTGGTTGGATGATAAAAATTAAACTTAGTGACCCTTCACAAACTGACGACTTACTAGATGCTGATGCCTATAAAGCGATTATTGGAGCGTAATGCTCTAGCAATTGCACTTTTTATAACACTACTGATAGCCTTTTTAAGCTTGGTCTCATTACATGGAGTTGCAAAAATTAACATTAGCAATTCTGACAAAATCGGGCACACCATAGCCTATTTTACGTTAAGCTTAAGTTGGTTTTATGTTTTTAAAGACCAAAGTAAAAAAAAAGTTATAGCATTTTTTTTGCTAATTATTTACGGCATAGTTCTTGAGGTATTACAAGGAACATTAACCACTTATAGAACAGCAGATTTCTATGATTTTATAGCAAATACAACAGGCGTAATACTCGCTGTTTTTGTTTTTTATTTGTGGTACCGAAATCAAGAGAATTAAAATAATTCTTGTTTAAGTAAATAAATTTATTAAATTAGCAAAGTAATTAACACCATTTACAATATGGAAATCAAAAAAAGTCCTAAAGCAAATTTAGAAAACTACAGTAAATTATTCTTACAACTCGGCTTAGTATTAGCTTTACTTATAAGTTATGTAGGCTTAGAACACAAAACATTTGAACGTGAAGTTGACGAATTATTTGGACTAAATGCTGGTGAAGAAGAAGAAATAGACATTCCTTTAACTGAGCGTATTGAATTAGTTAAACCACCACCTCCACCACCTCCTGCTCCAGAAGTAATTGAGATTGTTGATGATGAAAAAGATGTTCTCGAAGACCCTCCAGTTTCATCAGAAGCAGATGAAGACACGGTAATAAAAGAACCTATCAAAGAAATTATTGAAGAAGAAGAGGTTCTGGAAGATGTACCATTTTCAATTATTGAAGATGCTCCTGTTTACCCAGGTTGCAAAGGCAATAAGGCTGAATTAAAAAAATGCTTACAAAAATCAATACAAAAACATGTAGCAAGAAAATTTAATACAGGTTTGGCAAGTGAATTGGGCTTAGACCCAGGCAAGAAGAAAGTATATGTAGTATTTAAGATTGACAAAAAAGGAAATATTGTTGATGTTAGAGCAAGAGGGCCACATGCCAGATTAGAGAAAGAAGGTGTTAAAGTAGTAAAAATGCTACCTAAAATGATTCCTGGTAAACAACGTGGAAGACCAGTTGGCGTAAAATATACATTGCCTATTACTTTACAAGTAGAATAACAACTATTTTAAAAAATTATCTAAGACCATCAATCAATATTGATGGTTTTTTTGTTTCCCTACTGCACTTTTACATGATATTTATCATTCATTTATAGTTAAATAATTAAGAGCTTTGTTCTGTTATTACAGACTTGCTGATTAAGCACTCTACTCTTTGTAATAATTTTAGTCAGTTTGTAATAGTTTTAGTCAGATAGATTATTCAGTTAATTTAAATTTCTTAATTATGGAAACTAAAAAAAATCCAAACGCAAGACTTGAAAATTATAGTAAGTTATTTTTTCAATTAGGTCTAGTACTTGCATTAACCATTGTATATTTTTCATTTCAACATAAGGTTTACGATAAAACTTTGGATAACTTACTATATGCAATAGGAGAAGAAGAAATTATTGAAGATATCCCTATCACAGAACGTCTTGAAATTGAAAAACCAGACACACCTCCGCCAAGTGCTCCAGAGGTAATTGAAGTTGTAGATGACATTAAAGATATTGAAGAGACCATGATGAAATCTACCGAAACTGATCAAAATGATGCTGTAGAAAGAGTAAAGATTAATCAGGTTATTGAAGTTGTAGAAGAAGAAGTTGTAGCTGAAGATATCCCTTTTGCTATTATTGAAGATGCTCCTATTTTTCCTGGATGTAAAGGGAATAAGACTCAAAGAAAAAAATGCTTACAAGAAAAAATAATGCAACATGTGGGTAAAAATTTTGATACTAACCTTTCTCAAGAATTAGGACTAACTGCTGGTAAAAAAAGAGTCATAGTTTTATTTAGTATAGATAGAAATGGTAAAGTGGCAAAAGTTCGTGCTAGAGGTCCTCATGCAAGGTTAGAAAAAGAAGCCATAAGAGTAGTTAAATTATTACCCAAAATGATTCCTGCGAAACAGCGTGGTGTTTCTGTTGGTGTGAAATACACACTACCTATTACTCTACAGGTTGTTATATAATATACTAAAATTCATAAACTATAAAAAGAAAACAAAACCTCTATAAAACAAAAAAAGCATCCCAAATTAGGGAGGCTTTCCATTGACTAACTTAATAAGTTAGAGTAGTTTATATGAAAACTACTAAAAACAACACAACTTTCTTATTGCGGTCTGGACGGGACTCGAACCCGCGACCCCCTGCGTGACAGGCAGGTATTCTAACCAGCTGAACTACC
>VAPK010759803.1_pt1 | contig 37299 bp, 39 predicted proteins | sample 3395031 | NCBI WGS metagenome assembly VAPK01 (sample SAMN08290443, study PRJNA428436) | hydrothermal vent metagenome | isolation source: Deep-sea hydrothermal vent chimney 1 | place: Pacific Ocean: Juan De Fuca Ridge
CTCATAAAATCGCTCATTACTCAATTCTCCTAGGTGAGTTTGAACGTTCTGATCGTGTCTTTACTATTTAGTTCAATTTATAATGATCTTGCCCTGGGTATAACTGGGCAAAATTCATGTTTTCTTGCTAAATCGACACAAATAACGAATATTCCGCCACTTGTTGTTCACGTACAAAACCTGCCTCCAACAAAGGCAGTATATGTGAACCCAGTAGATTAACGGCGGCTAATAATGAGGTGGCCGTTCATTAGTTGGTTGCTCACCGCTGCCGGGATCCGATAAAGTTTGAATTCGATCCATTAAATGTTGGCACATAATTTCAACTTTATCAATTTGCTGTTGTTGACGATAAACAATGTCATTTAATTCCTGAAGGGTATGTTCTTGATAGGCTATTTTTGTTTCTAGCTCGGTTATTCGTTTATCAGTCATATTGTTAAGCCATTTTTAGTTGCTTCTCTATATCGGTCATTCCCGCCCCCTTCTTTACTGGGGACAGGCTCTCTGCGGGAATGGGGTAAAGCAATTCTACTAATCGTTACGATTGGTAATATCAATTAAGTGATAACCAAATTGTGTTTTAACTGGGCCGTGAATCACTCCCACTTCGCCACCGAACACCACGTCGTTAAATTCTTTTACCATTTGGCCGGGTGAAAACTCACCTAAATCGCCGCCGCTTTTCCCAGACGGGCAGCTTGAATGTTCTTTTGCTACATCAGCAAAATCGGTACCACCTTCTATTTGTGCTTTTAATTCGTTACATTTTTCTTCTGTATCAACCAGTATGTGTCTTGCGCTTGCTGTTGCCATTTTATTCTCCAATTACTTATGTGTTTGCTTTAAAAAAATTAATTTCTTTATTTAATAACGCTATTAAAGCATTAATTTGTTGTTGACTGTATGTTGTTGCTGCCATTGAACCCCAAACCACATTTGGCCAACAAGGGTCTTGCTTATTTCGTGCCACTAAATGAAAGTGCATTTGTTTTACTATGTTGCCAATTGATGCAAAGTTTATTTTATCGACCTTATAGTGCTTTTTTAAAAATGTCGACAGTGCGTTTATTTCTTTTAATATTTGAACTTGGTGTTTTCCGTCCAGTTCGTCAATATCTATCGCGCTAACACCTAGCGGAACAATAACAAACCACGGGATGTCTGCATTGTTCATTAATAACAAAAGACTGGCCTTTGAAAAGGATTCATCTTTTTTGTTTGTCCAGTATAAACAACCTAGCCGAATACAATCGTTAGCCAAACGCTCGTCAAGTTTAAAGTTTTCATTATTCAATAATTTTTACCGGCATACCAACTGCAAATTCACCCATGTTTTCTGCAATAATATTCTGCCCGAACAGTATTTTTTTGTCCTGCTTACGATAAGTGCGCAATGTTTTAAGCGGTTCATCACCTTTGATGCCCGTATTCGGGTCAATGGTTGGAATAATACAACGCTTACAGGGTTTAACCACACGTAAAATAATATTACCAATCTGGATTTTTTTCCAGCCGTCTTCTGCAAAGGCTTCGCAGCCCTTTACTACTATATTAGGCCTAAAACGTCGCATTTCAAGGGCGGGCAATGACCTTTGTGGATCACTTTTTTGTATCCGCTCGTTTAAATCTTGCAATGACGCTTCGGATATTAATAAAAAAGGAAAGCCATCGCTGAATGCGGTTCGCTCACCTTGTTGGGCAAAATCTAAATCGACCTGCCTCACTTCGTCTTCGGGGAAATAAACCAAGCGACAAACTTGTTGTAAAAATTCAGATAACCAATCTGCAACCGCATCGCCGCAATCTAGGCCATTGCATTGATCACTCCAAATAGACACCGATTGACGTTGGTTTAAATTTGCACCCGTGACGGTGTGCAGCTGCATACCCGGCGCACTTAAAACCACCCCAGCTTCAATCAATGATACCCCAATTAAACACATTTTGGCTAACTGACGCTGGGTTAAAAATTTCCCCTTTTCATCAACGACCATCCACCGCCTGTCCATATGTAGGCCAAAATTATCCACGTTCACGGGGGACACCCGCAGTTGAGCGCAAGATTTAACAGGGTAAATGGCTAATTGACTTATTTCTATCGCTGCAATTATTTTATTGGGCATTATTTTAAATTCTTAATTTTGGTTAATATTTTTTTGAAATAATCCGTACCTTTTTGCTCTGCTAATTTGACATTACGTACTGGTATTTGTTCGGGATGGGGGTACGTTTCTAATGCTTTATTCAGGCTGCTTTCTCTTAAGAGATGCAACATTGGGTAAGGTGAACGATTGGTATAATTTTCGGCTGCTTCTGCTTCTGCGCCGTCAAAGCAATAATTTGGATGAAAACTGGCGAGTTGATAAATACCGATATAATTTTGAGTTTCTAATAACTGGTTTGCCAACTCTAAAAAATCCAGATAGTCAGTAAAGTCACCAAACATGTTCGGGTAAATAATCATCGTGGTTTCAATTTTATTCTCCGTATCTAGGCGCATACATTCATCTATTAATGCGGCTAACGCTTGTTCTAATTTTTTAGATTCAACCACCTTATAAAAAATAAGCTGCTGATCAAGTACTTTTTTTGCAAAGGGGCAAAAATTTAACGCAATAATAACCTCGGCTATCCATTGTGCTGTTTGTGCAATAATAGCTGTACTATTGGTTGACTGTCCAGATTTCATAAAATTTATTTCATCAACGCTTTCAAGGTTTTAACCACAGCAGGATCGTCCCAGTGTATCGCGGCATTGACACCGTATTTAATCTTACCATTCGGTGCAATCACAAATGTTGATGGAAAAACCAGTACGTTCCATTTACTTGCTTCTTTACCGGTGGGATCCAATAATACAGGAAAATCGACATTTACTTTTTTCATAAAATTTAAAATTGTTTGTTTATCGTCACCATAATTAACTGAAATTAATTCAAACGGTTCATTGGCCATTAATAACCGCAAGTGGTTAAGTGAAGGGATTTCTTTTATACAAGGTGGGCACCATGTTGCCCAGAAATTAACAACTGTTACTTTATTTTTATAACCCTTTGTTTTGTATCGTTTGCCTAAAACATCCATAAGATTCAGTGGGCGCGGCTTTGGATTTGCTTTATACGTTTTTAATTTTATATCTAAAGGCGTCGATTGCACATTCGTCTTGTTTTTTAAGACGGCGGCATATTCCGGTTTTTTTGTTATAGTAAACAGGCGAATCGCTGCCTGAATTTTTTTAGGCATTAACCTCATTTGTTTTAATGTTGCTGCTTTATTATCTCTACTATAAAAAACACCATTCACACCTTTTAATAATTGAAAATAGACTTGTGAACCACCCGCTTGTAATTTGGCTAATAGTTTTTTAATTTGCCAGCGATTACCTCTTTTTTCACCCTGAAAAATCATTAGCGGTATATTTGTTGCCTCAGTAATACTGGTAAATTCAGGCTCTAAACCCAATGTTGGAACTTTAGAATATAGTTCAGGCGAGTATAATATGGCACCTTGCAAATAAAAATTTTTATTCTTTGAATGTTTGAGCTGCCATTCTCTAACTGCACGTAATACAGGAATGGCACCGTAAGAGCGGCTTATAAGAGTAATATTTTTATTTGTTTTTTTATGTGCAACCTTAATTAAACCCACTAAATATTTACCGGTAAGTTTGCGCATTGTTGATGTGCTTTTTGGCAAAAATAAGCTTTCTGCAAGATCAACCTGCCAAACTTCTATACCCAACTTTACTAATTTTTTAGCCATATCTATCGCACGTTGGTCAATACCATAACCCGGTGCAACCCAAATAATTAAATCATTATTTTTTGAATTGGACTTTTCAGGTTCTATTTTTTTAATTGATAATTCTTGTGTGCCTATTTGCACTTCCAGTTCTTTAAAATTGTTGCCCGCATAAGCAAAAGAATAAGTTGCCGATGCTAAAACTGTTAACCAGAATAGTCTTAAATATAATTTAATCATGCTTAGCCATTAATTTTAAAAGTTGTTTTTCACGTTGATTTTTATCTAGTTCCGTTAACTGTTTAATTTTTTTATAATATAACTGATAATTTCTATTCGTATTTTCAAACAAATGACTGAATGCGGGCAACCAGTCATTATAAGTTGCAACTAACGCCAGATGCGCATTGTTTAAACCTTGCGACATCCACTTGTCATATCCTGTGTAGCCATGCCAGTGATGTTTAAATTTTGTATAATCTACTTGTAGTTGTGTAAAAATAGATTTTTTTCCTACCTGTAGTTGTTGTGACGTTTTGTTTTCAGCATATAATTTTTTTAATTGTGTTCGACTATTTTTTAATAAATGTTTAAAAACTTTATCTCTTTTTTTACTGATTAAATATTTTTTAAATTTTTGCTGTTTTGCCTCATGCTTAAACCATGCTTTAATTCCTTCGAGTTCAACACTTGTTGCAAAGGCTTCATTAAAAGCCGTATCATTTTCAACGTATATTTTTTGGTGCGCTAATTCATGAAAAATAATACCCACTCGATAAGCCTCCGATTTATACAACATGGTATTTAACAATGGGTCATCAAACCAGCCCAATGTTGAGTATGCTTTAATCCCGGATACATAAACGTCCATACCTTGCTTCTTTAATTTAGCAGCAAAATCTTCGGCACTTTGTTTTGAAAAATATCCTCGATAACTTAAACAACCAACAATTAAAAAACACCATTCTTTTGGTTTAATCGAATAGGGCGGTGTGGCAACGACCGTCCAAACAACATAGTCACGGCCAATATCGGCATAATTTCGATAGCTGTCATTGTCGGGCAACAATAAAACATCACTGGCAAATTTTCGTGCTTGTTGTACGTTAATTAGTTTTGCTTTTACGCTTGCTGTTGTTTTTGGGTTTTCAATAACGGCCTGAATCGGTTGTTGTTTATTGAGTATTTCTGCCTGACCTTGAACTTTTTCCCAATAATACCCAAGGCTAGTACAACCTTGTATAAAAAGACTTGCCCCTATAATAAGGAATACTCTAACCATGCCTTATTTATTTTCCAATGCAAAAACTCGAAAATATTTCACCGAGCAAATCATCACTGCTATATTCGCCAGTAATTTCAGATAAGGCTTGTTGCGCCAACCTGAGATCTTCGGCCACTAATTCACCCGCTCGAGCGCCAACAAGTTGCGTTTTACTCTGCTGCACATAATCACATGCACGCGTTAGTGCTTCTAAATGCCGTCGTCGTGCTAAAAAAGGGCTTTCATTACTTTTTTCGAACCCCATGCTCTGCTGTAAATGCTCACGCAAAATATCCAGCCCCTGCATGGTTTTTGCTGACAATTTAATATGCTGCTGCTTGTCTTTAGTGATAATTTCTGCCGATTGTTCTGATAAGTCAATCTTGTTGTGAATAACGGTGATCGGCAGCCGCTCGGGTAATTGTTGCAAAATTTTATTATCTGCCTCGGTAATGCCATCACGATCATCCACCAGTACTAAAATTCTATCTGCCTGTTCAATTTCTAACCAAGCTCGACGGATCCCTTCTTTTTCCACCCTGTCAGCCGATTCACGCAAACCGGCCGTATCGATAATATGCAACGGTAAACCATCGATATTAATTTCTTCTTTTAATACATCCCGTGTGGTACCGGCTATTTCAGTGACAATGGCGGAATCACGCCCCGCCAGGGCATTGAGCAAACTGGATTTACCCGTATTTGGTTGGCCCACCAACACCACTCGCATCCCATCCCGCAACAAGACCCCTTGCTGTGCTTCTTGCATGATAGCGGCAAAGTTTTCCAAAATAGCTTCAATTTGGCGTAATATCTTGCCGTCAGACAGAAAATCTATTTCTTCTTCGGGGAAATCAATCGCCGATTCAACATACATCCGCACCTGAATAAGCGCATCAACTAAGACATGAATTTTATCTGCAAACACGCCTTGCAAGGATTGAACCGCTGAACGCGCAGCTTGTTCCGAGCCTGCTTCAATCAAATCGGCAATAGCTTCCGCTTGGGTTAAGTCCATTTTGTCATTTAAAAAGGCGCGCTCCGCAAATTCACCCGGGTTCGCTAAGCGCGCACCTAATTCCAATGCGCGCCTTAAAAGTTGGTCCAGTACTACTCGGCCACCATGCCCCTGCAATTCTAGAATATCTTCACCGGTAAAGGAGTTGGGCGCAACAAAATACAAGGCAATCCCCATATCAATCACCCCACCCTTTTCATCCAAAAAAGGACCATAATCGGCGACTCTTGGCTTGGGGATGGATTTTAATAGATTTTTACCTATTTTAACGGCATTTTTACCGGAGATACGAACAATTCCCACACCCCCTAAGCCAGCTGCTGTTGCAATAGCGGCAATCGTGTCATGCGCTAAGTTCGGCTCAGGTTGCGACTGCTGTTGAACAGGGATTCTAGTGGGCATTTTGTTTCTTTTTCTCAAGCTGATGTTTTTGGGACCGATAATACTAACATTAATTTACACGATTATTTTCCTTCAAGGTAGCCTAATGAACAGACTCTCTATTGCGCATTTAGTTTCTTTACTCTTTTTGCTTTGTGGGTTACTTTTTTCCCAGGCCGGTTATGCCAATAAAAAAGTGTCTGCCGACAAAGTGCGCGTTGTTATCCATGTCACCCATAACAATAAGCGCGTTTATCAGGCTGCTCTCAATTATACTTATTCTCTACTCGAGCATTATGGCAATAAAGTAAAAATTGCTATTGTCGCCAATGGCCCCGGTATTGGTTTACTGAATAAAAACAATAGCTATACAAAAGAAATTAAAACGCTTATTGAAGAGGGGGTTTCTGTTTCCGCTTGCAATACCACCGTTCACATTATGCGAAAATTTAAAGATCTCCCTATTATTAAAGGTGTAAAATTTGTACCAACGGGAGTTGTAAAAGTAATTGAATTACAACGTGAAGGTTATTTGTATTTACACCCCTAAAAACAAAACACCCGGCATAAAAATTTATACCGGGTGTTATTTAGCAAACGTTTAAGTCTGTATTTTACTTCTTCATATTTACCACTTTATTAGTGATATACCATTGCTGCGAAATAGATAAGGTATTGTTTATTACCCAATAAAGCACAAGACCTGCCGGGAAGAACATAAAGAAGACACTAAAGACCACTGGCAAAATCATCATCACTTTCGCCTGAATCGGATCAATCGGCGTTGGATTTAATTTTTGCTGAATGAACATACTAATGCCCATTAATAATGGAAGGATGTAGTAAGGATCAGCTATTGATAAATCTCTAATCCAGAAAATCCACGGCGCCTGACGCAACTCTACACTTTCTAACAATACCCAGTACAAAGCAATAAACACGGGAATTTGTACGACGATTGGCAAACAACCCCCAAGAGGATTGATCTTTTCCTTTTTATACATTTCCATCATGGCTTTATTCATACCAGAACGATCACCAGCAAAACGTTCTTTCATCGCTGCCATTCGTGGTTGTACGCCGCGCATTTTTGCCATGGACTTATAGCTGGCTTCGGACAACTTATAAAACATCCCCTTAATTAAAATGGTGAGAAATATAATAGCCCAACCCCAGTTACCAACAACCGCATGAATGTTAGTTAATAACCAGAAAATAGGTTTCGCGATAACCGTCAACACACCGTAATCTACGGTTAATTCCAGACCTTTGGCAATTTTTTCAAGTTTCTTTTGATCTTTGGGACCACCATAAAAAGTGGTTTTAAATGTATGGCTTGCACCGGGGGCAACTATAGTTTCATGTTCATCTCTGAAACCTAGGGTATAAAGTTCATTTTTTGGCTTGTAGGAAGAATAAAAGGTTTCAGCTTTATCTTTTGCGGGAATCCATGCGGCTAAAAAATAATGTTGGATCATGGCAACCCAACCATCTGTAATATTCCTATTTAATTTTGTTTCTTTTATTTCTTTAAATTTAATTTTTTCATAACGATCTTTCGGTGAATAAATCACACCACCCAGATAAGTATGAGTAAACTTGGGTTTATCCGCTTCAGGTGTATTGGTACGTTGTAATTGGTAGTAAGTGTTGCCACGCCAATTTTTATTGGCCTGATTATTAATCGTTTGTTTCAAATCAATTTTGTGGCTACCACGGTAAAAGGTATACGTTTTTGTAAAGTTGACACCTTCTGGACTACGCCAGTATAAATTTACATCCATTGAATCTTTTGATTTATCCAGCACATAACGGGTACGATCAACGGTATAAGTAGTTAAATGATTGGGGGCGGATATAATTGAATTTGCATTAACTTTTTTACCGGTAAAACCACTTTGTCCAACAAATATTCTGGGCAGCTTGTCATTCAGTAACACAAAAGGATTATCCTTTTCGTGTAATTTTGTCGGGTAGTCTAAAAGTTTAAGTTCACGAATATCACCACCCACCGTATTCAGGGTAACCTCAAGTTCATCGGTAATAATATGAATAGCCTGACCATCTTTAAAAATATTGGTGGCTTGTTCTGTTGGTACGGTTGATGATGCCGGGGTAGCACGGGATGTTGCTTCTGCAACCGGAATTTCGTCATCGTGACTATTATCTGTTGGAGCTTTGGCTTTAGGCGCTGTTTGTGTCGGCACCGACCGAGTTGTTGGACTTTCTTTAAGAGCATGATCTTGCTGCCATGCACTAAATATTAAATATGATATAAATGCCAAGGCAACAAATAACATCAAACGCTGTTGTTCCATATTCTTTTACAACCTTTATCTTTTAGTTTTGTAACTCAATAATTTTAACTAGTTATGTCCATCTTCTTCTGGTGTTTTTTCAGCTAACTTTTTTGTTAACTTTTCAGGAACAGGATCAACACCGCCCTCATTAAAGGGATGACAACGACATATTCTTTTTGTCGCTAACCAACTTCCTTTAACCACCCCATGTACTTTAATCGCTTCTTCTGCATAACTTGAACAACTTGGATAAAATCGACAACGCGGTCCAAGTAACGGACTGATTAAATAGCGGTAAATTCTTATTATGAATAAGAAAGGATACTGGATTGCTTTGCTAAATGTTGCCATTGTTGTTCAAGTACGGTCCGAAGTTGCTTCGACGTTGCATTATTAGCCGCGTGTTTTGCAAGCACCACAATATCTAAACCCGCTAATTGTACCTTATGTTGACGAAAACTTTCTCGTACAATTCGTTTAAATCTGTTGCGGCGAACGGCTAATTTGATATTTTTTTTTGCAACCACCAAACCTAATCTTGCTGGTTGTATATCACTGGGCTCGCAATTTTTTCGTACCAGAATAAGCAAATAAGCATGATAACGTTTATAAGGTTTTTCGAAGACGTGACTAAAATGTTTTGCGGTGAGAAGTCGGTTAGTTCGAGCAAAAGACCCTGTTTTTCCTTTTAGGAGAAAATCAACAGAGTGCGGGTTTGAACAGGGAACACCCACGCGATTATCCTTGACGGACATAGGGGGTCTTTAAACTCAATAATTATGCGCTTAAGCGTTTGCGGCCTTTTGCGCGGCGAGCATTAATAATTGCACGGCCACTGCGTGTTGCCATACGTGCGCGAAAACCATGTGTGCGAGCACGCTTTAATGTACTAGGTTGAAATGTACGTTTCATTTGAATATCACCCGTTAAAAATCAATAAGTTACTAGCGATTGTTTTCGCCAAGAAAGGCACGCAAGAGTAATGTTTATCGGCTCGGCTGTCAACCAAATGATGGGGGTATTTTAGGAAAAACCCTATTAATCTAAATCCCTTGCTCGCTTGCAGCGATCTTAAAACCATTTTGGAGATTACATTTTTTTAAAGATTTATCAGACGATAACTGTGGATAACTTTTTTCTCTGGTGTTAAATTAACAGTTCGATAAAATGGCTGCAAAAATGATTATATCGCCGTATTTATAAGCTAACTTATTAAAATTTCTATATTTTTCTTTTTGGGGTAACACGTGCAATCACTTTGGGATCAATGTCTCGATCGCTTGGAAGGCGAACTTTCACCCCAACAATTTAATACCTGGATCCGCCCATTGCATTTTGTGCTTGATAATGATGACGCTCGCTTATTGGCACCCAACAGTTTTGTGCTTGATTCAGTCAATGAGCAATATATTTCTCGAATTAACGAAATTATCAGCCAGCTCGACTCTACTTTTCCTGCACCGATAAAAATCGAAGTCGGCAGCCAGGAAGTTGAAACTCCAGAAGGCCAAAGTTATACCAAAACACCCTTTAAAGCACCGGCGAGTTCTTTCCAACGTAAAAATGGCTTAAACCCAAATTTTACGTTTGACTCATTTGTCGAGGGTAAGTCCAATCAAATGGGGCGCGCTGCCGCCACCCAAGTTTCTCAAAATCCCGGCACGGCTTATAACCCGTTATTTATTTATGGCGGAGTGGGATTAGGCAAAACACATTTAATGCACGCGGTTGGTAATTTGATTAAAGATCATAAGCCTGATTCGAATGTGGTTTATTTACACTCCGAACGCTTCGTCTCCGATATGGTGAAATCTTTCCAACACAACACCATTAATGAATTTAAGCGTTACTATCGTTCGGTCGATGCACTGCTTATTGATGATATTCAGTTTTTTGCCGGAAAAGGGCGCTCACAAGAAGAATTATTCCATACCTTTAATTCGCTACTCGAAGGTAACCAACAAATCATTATGACTTGTGATCGCTACCCAAAAGAAATTGATGGTTTGGAGGAGCGCTTAAAATCCCGTTTTGGTTGGGGTTTAACCGCAACGATTGAACCCCCCGAACTCGAAACGCGCGTTGCCATTTTAATGAGCAAAGCACAACAGTCTAATATCGACTTACCCGAAGAAGTGGCCTTTTTTATCGGTGAACGTATCCGTTCTAATATTCGTGAGTTAGAAGGTGCTTTACGTAGAGTGGTAGCAAACGCTCACTTCAGTAATAAAGACATTACTCTAGATTTTGCTAAAGACGCCTTGCGTGATTTACTATCTTCTCACGATAAAATGGTTTCAATTGAAAATATTCAAAAAACCGTTGCCGGTTATTACAAAATTCGCGTATCGGATATGCATTCCAAACGCCGTACCCGGTCGGTTACCCGACCTCGCCAACTGGCAATGGCACTTTGTAAAGAATTAACAAACCATAGCTACCCTGAAATTGGTGATGCTTTTGGTGGACGGGATCACACCACTATTTTACATGCTTGTCGTAAAATTGAAGAACTGAAAGAAGAAGATCCACGAATTAATGAAGATTACCGAAATTTATTGCGAACTCTCAGCACATAATTTTTTTAGAGTATAAGCTGGGGAAAGAGACTGAAGTTAATTTGAATAAGCTGTGGATAACTATACTTAAGAAAATTGAGGTTACTTTATTCACATTTTATCCACAGATTGAAAGCTGTTTAAATGTTAGTTATCAACAGATATAAATCTCTTCTAACTAAATGATTTTTAGGATGAATTCTAAGTTACTAACAGATTTTATTTTCCTAATAATAGTAATAATAATGATATATATAGATCTATTAATTAATAAACCCTTTACTAAGAAAAGTTAAGAATAAGGACATATAAATTAAAATGAAAATTAGTTTATCGCGTGACAATATTTTAAAACCTCTACAGCACGTTGCCGGTGTTGTAGAAAGAAAACAAAATTCCCCTATACTTTCTAATTTATTGTTAAAAGTTGAAAATAATCATATTTCACTGACTGGAACAGACTCAGAAGTTGAAATGATTATTAATACGGAGGTTGAATCAACAGAAACAGGGGAAACAACTATCCCTGCTAAGAAATTTTTAGATATTTGTCGTACCTTACCGGATGGCGCTCAAATCAATATTAATATAGATGCAAATAAAGCGATTATTCGATCGGGTAAAAGTCGCTTTACTTTATCAACACTGCCTGCCAATGAGTTCCCGCAAAGTGAGGTATTGAATGTTTCTCAGGAAGTCACATTAAAACAGTCCATCTTTAAAAAACTCATTGAACAGGTTCAGTTCTCTATGGCGCAACAAGATGTGCGTTATTATTTGAATGGTTTAATGTTGGAAATTGATCCTCAACATATTGTGACTGTTGCAACCGATGGACATCGTCTGGCTATTTCAAAAGAAGTGCTTGAAACAGGCATCAGCGAAAAACGCCAAATTATTATTCCACGCAAGGGGGTCAGTGAGCTGTCCAAGTTATTGGAAGATTCTGATGAACCGGTGAAATTACAACTGGGGGATAATCTTATTAAAGTGACCCTCGGTAATATTACTTTTAGTTCGAAACTAATTGATGGTAAATTCCCAGATTACAATCAGGTCTTACCTGTTGATAATGATGCTATTTTAGAATGTTCACGCGATGTTTTAAAACAGGCGTTTAGTCGTACTTCTGTTTTATCCAATGAAAAATACCGAGGTATGCGTTTGTCTTTAAGCCCCAATATGCTTAATGCCACTATCAATAACCCCGATCAAGAAGAAGCAGAAGAAGAAATCGAAGTACTTTATTCCGGGGATGAGTTTGAAATTGGTTTTAATGTCGCCTACTTTCTAGATGTGCTAAATACCATTAAAGATGAAAATGTCATTATTAAATTCAAAGATGCAAATTCAAGCTGTATTATTCAAGCAAAAAGTGATGACAGTGCCAGTTACGTTATTATGCCGATGCGCTTATAAACGGCTAAATTTGTGCCTTTGTGAGTATTAAACAATTATCCCTTCAATATGTTCGTAATCTTGTTGAATGCCAAATTAAGCCTGATCGGCGGTTTAATATTATCGAAGGGGCGAATGCCAGTGGAAAAACCAGCTTTTTAGAAGCAATTTACTTAATTAGTCAGGTGAAATCCTTTCGGACCCATCGCATTAATCATATTATCCAGCATTCACAGGCTGAACTACAGGTTATTGCAACATATCTAGACCATAATTCAGCGACACATTTAATTGGTTTAAGTCGCAATCGCAGTACCACTAAAATTCATTTAAACAAACTACCGATTAAATTAAGTTCTGAGTTGGCTGCTTTGGTGCCTATTCAAGTGATTACGCCCGAATCACACCGATTATTAGAGGATGGCCCCAAATTTAGACGGCAATTTATTGATTGGGGCGTGTTTCACGTGGAACACACTTTTTTACAAACATGGAAAGATTACCATCGGATATTACGCCAACGAAATGCAGCACTTCGGCAAAACCAATCAAAACAGCAAATACAAAGTTGGGATCGACCCTTAATTGACATAACGCATCAGTTTCATCAAGCACGAAGGTGTTATTTGGATGGATTAAAGCCTATTGTTGAAGCTTATACAAAACAACTAATTGGTGATGTCGTTTCAATTGAATATTTACCAGGTTGGCCACAAGAAAGAAGTTTCAAAGAAGCATTGGAAAATAGCTATGATCAGGATTGCCAATTCAAATATACTCGGGTTGGGCCACATCGTGCAGATTTAAGTATGAAGTGCGCTGGTATTGCGGTTCAAGTTGGGCTTTCACGCGGTCAGCAAAAATTATTAGTTTGTGCGTTACGCTTGGCACAAATTCAATACTTACAAAATATTTCACAACAATCCTGCATTATTTTAGTCGATGATTTACCGGCAGAACTGGATAAAGCACATCGTGAACGATTAATGAGTTTGTTAGATGATACGGATGCTCAAATATTTGTAACAACAACGGATGCCAGTTTATTGGATGTCAGCACAACAACATCGAAAAAGGTGTTTCACGTGAAACACGGTGAAATAAAAGAAGTGGTATACTAAGCATCATTCTTACTGGATGGTTTAAATTGAACACATCGGTAAAAATAACGAAAGCTTGAACAAGCAAAAGGAAAACACAATGGCTGATCCGACTTATAATTCGTCTAATATTAAGGTATTAAAAGGCCTTGATGCAGTTCGAAAACGTCCCGGTATGTATATTGGTGACACCGATGATGGCACAGGTTTGCATCATCTTGTTTTTGAAGTGGTCGATAATTCAATTGACGAAGCACTCGCGGGCCACTGTACTTCGGTTGATGTTATTATTCATGCAGATGGTTCTGTCTCTGTAAAAGATGATGGCCGGGGTATTCCAACCGATATACACGAAGAAGAAGGTCGATCGGCTGCCGAAGTTATTTTAACCGTTCTCCATGCGGGTGGTAAATTTGATGATAACTCGTATAAAGTGTCCGGCGGTTTACACGGTGTGGGTGTTTCTGTTGTTAATGCTTTATCTGAAACTCTAAAACTGACCATTTGGCGAGACGGTAAAAAGCATGAACAAGAATACTCTAACGGTGATCCTGTTGATCAGTTAACGGCTGTTTCAGATACCGATCGCTCAGGTACGCAAATTCGTTTTTATCCTAGCCATAAAATTTTTTCCACAACTGAATTCCATTACGACATTCTTGCTAAACGCTTACGCGAACTTTCTTTTTTAAACTCGGGTGTTTGTATTACTTTAAGTGATGAACGTGATGCCAGTAAAAAAGATAAATTTGAATACATTGGCGGTATTAAAGCCTTTGTTAAACATTTAAATAAAAACAAAACACCGTTACATGAAACCGTTTTTTATACCGAAACATTAAAAGATGATGTGATGGTGGAAGTGGCAATGCAATGGAATGACTCTTATCAAGAAAATATTTTTTGTTTTACCAATAATATACCCCAACGAGATGGCGGAACGCATTTAGCCGGTTTTAGGGGCGCATTAACCCGTAGTTTAAATAATTACATTGAACAAAGTGGTATTGCGAAAAAAGCGAAAGTCAATGTGAGTGGAGATGATGCCCGTGAAGGTTTAACCGCTGTTTTATCGGTAAAAGTACCGGATCCCAAATTTTCATCACAAACTAAAGATAAACTGGTTTCTTCTGAAATTAAAGGAATTGTTGAAACAACGGTAGGTGAAAAATTACAGGAATTTTTACTAGAAAGCCCTACAGATGCAAAGGGTATTGCGAGTAAAATTGTTGATGCAGCGAGAGCACGTGAAGCGGCACGAAAAGCGAGAGAAATGACTCGACGAAAAGGGGCACTTGATGTTGCTGGCCTACCCGGTAAATTAGCAGACTGTCAGGAAAAAGATCCGGCCCAATCAGAATTATTTCTGGTGGAAGGGGACTCTGCGGGAGGCTCCGCTAAACAAGGTCGAGACCGAAAATACCAAGCCATCTTGCCACTCAAAGGTAAAATCCTAAATGTTGAAAAAGCACGCTTCGATAAAATGCTATCTTCAGTTGAGGTGGGCACCTTAATCACAGCACTGGGTTGCGGTATTGGGCGTGAAGAATTTAATATTGAGAAATTACGTTACCACCGAATTATTATTATGACCGATGCGGATGTCGATGGCTCACATATCCGTACCTTATTACTCACGTTTTTCTATCGACAAATGCCAGAGTTAATAGAAAACGGTTATATCTATATTGCACAACCCCCTTTATATAAAGTGAAAAAAGGTAAGCAAGAACGTTATGTCAAAGATGACAGTGAGCTCAATGAATACCTGTTGCAATTAGCACTAGATAATACTGAATTATTTGTGAATGCTTCCGCACCGGCTATGTCGGCCTTGGCACTGGAAAATTTGGCAAAACAACATGTCATGGTGATGCAAAGTATTAAGCGATTAGCGCGTCGTTATTCTGCCGATATTTTAAAAACCATACTGACATTAACGGTTATTAGCCGTGATGATTTAAAAGATAATCAAAAAATGCAATCTTGGTTTGGGCAATTAAATGAAAAAATAAAACTGGATGATACTTTAAAAATTAATATTGAGTTTGAAGCCCAAACGGAAGCCGGTGATTGGAGTGCAAATATTGTTCAAACCCGACATGGTATTAATTACGAAAAAATAATGAAACCAGAATTTTTTGAATCAGGTGAATATGCCGCAATGAAAACACTTACCGAACAACTTGATGGATTATTTGGTGAAGGTGCTTATGTGAAGCGTGGCGACAAGCAGGAAGCATTTGACAATTTTGCCGATATGATGAGTTGGTTAATGGATGAATCAAAGCGCGGCTTAAATATTCAACGTTATAAAGGCTTGGGCGAAATGAACCCGGATCAACTTTGGGAGACCACTCTTGATGCAAACAATCGGCGCTTATTGCAAGTTCAAATAGAGGATGCTATCGCAACTGACGAAATCTTTACCACCTTAATGGGTGACCAAGTTGAACCGCGCCGAATCTTTATCGAAACCAATGCGCTTAATGCCAGCAATATTGATATTTAATCTAAAGTCCCCGCCCGCTTGCGGTGGGGTAGTCTATTTAAAAGTATTTTATTTTTGATAAACATCGGCTTCGCCCGTCGGGCGGGATTTGAATCGTCGGTGTCCCCATAAATACTGTGAGGGTGTTTCTTTTATTTGTTGTTCAATGGCGTGATTGATAGCGGTTGAATCGACAATATCATTATCCGTTGGGAAATTTTCTATCTCTGGACTAAAATGAAAGGCATAGCCGGAGTGGTTGGCCAGACGTTCCGCGTAAAAGGGCACAACGGGTGCACCGGTAATTTTTGAGAGCCGTTGAGTTGATATAAGTGTGCAGGTTGAGACACCCATAAATGGGGCAAAAACAGAATCTTTTTCACCAAAATCCTGATCAGGTGAGTACCAGATTATTTCGCCTTTTTTTAGAGTGCGGATCATGTCCCGAACACGGGTATGTTTGACGAGCTTTGCATTATTTTTGCTACGGTGTTTCTGGATAAACCGTTCAAATAAAGGATTATGGGCGCGTTTATAAACAACATTAAGCAGATTGGTGTGTTTAGCTAGAAACGTACCGGCTATTTCCAACGTGGTAAAATGGCTGGCAAGAATAATAACGCCGTGGTTTTTAGCCAAGGCAGCATTGAGATGTTCGAGTCCTTCGGGTTTATGTAATTTCATTAATGTTGAATGTGCTCCCCACCAACTGAGCCCAATTTCAAAAACAGACATGCCGACAGAAGCAAAAGATGCTTTTACATATTCTTGTTGTTTGGCAGTGCTTAATTCAGGAAAGCAAAGACGGATATTGGTTTTAACAATATGTCGGCGGCGTGGCATTAATAAATAACTTAAAGCTCCCAGTTGTCGACCTAGCCACATTTGGAGCGAGTAAGGTAAAATGCTGCAAAGACGTAAAAGTCCAAGCCCAAACCAAGTTGGCCAATATTTTGGTGCTAGAAATGAGAGTCGTTTCGGCTTAGTGTTAGGCATGTGTTTTAAGTAGTATGAGTCGCTTGTATGTGGTTGATAATACCGCAGTTTGGGGCAAACTTATATTAAGGAATAAGCCATCCATAACGTGGACTAAAATTGAGAAGAAAAAATGAAAATATGGGTTGATGCTGACGCTTGTCCAGTGGTGATCAAGGAAATTTTGTTTAAAGCGGCGCAGCGAACCGAAGTATTGATGACTTTAGTGGCGAACCGATATATACAAGTGCCGCCATCGGCTTATATCAAAATGCTTCAGGTAGCTTCGGGGTTTGATGTTGCTGACAATGAGATTGTTGAAAAAATGGATAGTGGTGATCTAGTGATAACGGGCGATATTCCGTTGGCTGCCGATGTGATTGAAAAAGGGGGTTATGCGCTGAATCCCCGAGGTGAACTTTATACGACTGATAGTATTAAACAGCGTTTGAATATCCGCGATTTTATGGACACAATGCGCGCCAGTGGTGTCAATACTGGCGGCCAAGCCCCACTTAGTCAGGGTGATCGGCAGGCATTTGCAAATAATCTGGACAAATTACTCACAAAACATGCGTAAATGGATGTTTTCAGACTGAATACGTCCATATTTTCTTATTTAATTTACTTTAAACGCAAAAATTGGCGTGTATGTATCCTGGGATGCAGTTCTAAAGAATATTGGTGATATAATGGAGCGGTTATCTACATAAAATTAAAAAAGGACAGGAGAATATATGTCTATCGAAAAAACACTTTTTGCTTTTGCCGGTGCCTTGGTGATGCTAACGTCATTGTTGGCTTTGTTTCATAACCCTTTGTGGACTTGGGTTACGCTGTTTATTGGTTTTAATGCCTTCCAAAGTACATTTACGGGTTTTTGCCCGCCTGGTTGGCTGATGAAAAAATTTGGCATGAAAAGCGAAGCAGAAATGGCTGCTCAAAATTAATTTGGAGCTGGGGTTAAGGTTTTTATCAAATTGTAAAAATAATCCGAACTGCTAAAGCGTAGAGGTTGTTAACAATGCGATTAGCGAGGCTGGGTGGCCGATACGTTTTGTAGTTCAATATTGATAATCTAGATTTAGCCACGGGATATTAATATGCAAAGTAATCCAAAAAAATTACTCGAAAGGCACCATCAAATGGTGCATTCGGAAATGACAAAAGTAAATTCTCATGTGCAACGCAAACAGGGTGAGTGGGTTATTAATTCATTGATGGTAGAAGGTTGTAGTGTGCCGTTTAAATATAAGCGTCAAAAATTATATAAAGATTTAAAAGGACGGCGCGTTAATTTAACCTATTACCCTTCAACTGAAATGGTTGGCGATATTGCTTTTGAAATAATGAAAGTTGTTCGCATTAAAATAGCTTAATGCTATTTTAAGTGTTTCGTTAATCACTTTCGTTTATTGTTAAAGATCCTCTGATTATTAAAAATTTAGATACTAAAATAAATAGCCTTGAAGCGGTTACTTTGGAAACCATCGCTCAAGCAATAGAAAAACAGGGTTATATTGTTTTATCCTCATTTATTCCTGAGCCTTTGCTGCAAAAGCTAATATTACGTATAAAATCTTTTCAGAATACCGATTTAAACAAGGCTGGTATTGGGCGAGGTTCTGCGCAACAAAAAAATCCAGATATTCGGTGTGATCGGATTCAGTGGCTAGATAAGAAAAACGATATTGATAAAATGTTTTTGGAACTAATGGAAGCTTTGCGACAGGGCTTGAATCAGCTATTATTTTTAGGTTTATTTGACTACGAAAGCCATTATGCTATTTATAAGCAAGGTGCTTTTTATAAAAAACATCTTGATGCTTTAAAAGGAAAAAGTAACCGAGTCTTATCGACGGTGCTGTATTTAAATGAAGATTGGTGCGTGGAAGATGCCGGTGAACTCAATTTATATACAGCAGACAGTAAAAAAATTCTGGAAGTAGTTCAGCCAAAGTACTCTACAGCCGTTATTTTTTTAAGTGAACAATTTCCTCACGAAGTTTTAGCCGCAAATAAAACACGCTATAGTATTGCCGGTTGGTTTCGTACCAATGCGAGCAATTCAAAAGAAATAGATACGCCTGCATAAATATAATCTATATTCCCTGTCTGCTTGCAGTGGTTTCATAATCATTAACTCGTTATACCCACGTATGTGGGTTATCCAGTAATGCTGATTGCTAACGGGGCACAGCAACAAATAGAATTATAAATTTAACTCTTTAATTTTTCGGGTCAATGTATTCCGTCCCCAGCCTAATAACACAGCAGCGTCCTGACGGCGGCCCCCAGTTTTTTGCAATGCAGATTCAATCATTATTCTTTCAAATTGTGGTGTGGCCACATCGAGTAGATTTTTTTCATTATTATTGAGTTGTTGGTCAGCCCAACCTTTAAGTAAGTCAGTCCAAGAACCTTCGGGTTTGGGTGGTTTGGATTTTGCGGTTAGTTCAGGTGGTAAATCGCTGATGGTTACTTCTTGAGAAGGTGTCATGACGGTCAGCCAACGGCAGGTATTTTCAAGCTGGCGAACGTTACCCTGCCAATTAAGTTTGGTTAGGAAGTTCTCAGTTTCTTTTGTTAATACCTTCATCTCAACTTTTAATTCTGCTGCGGCTGTGTTTAAAAAATGTCGCGCAAGCAAGGGAATATCTTCCTGACGTTCTTTTAATGATGGGATATGAATCCGAATAACATTTAAACGGTGAAATAGATCTTCACGGAAGTTGCCTTGTTGTACACGTTCTTCAAGGTTTTGGTGTGTTGCGGCAATGATACGCACATCGACTTTGACCGGTTGATGCCCGCCAACACGATAAAATTCTTTATCGGATAACACTCGCAATAAGCGGGTTTGTAAGTCAGCCGGCATGTCACCAATTTCATCCAAGAATAAAGTACCGCCATTGGCCTGTTCAAAACGGCCGTGGCGTGTATTTTGTGCGCCGGTAAAAGCACCTTTTTCATGACCAAAAAGTTCAGATTCGAGTAAATCTTTAGGGATTGCGGCCATGTTCAGCGCGATAAAAGGGTTGTTTGCGCGTGGGCTATGGCGGTGCAAGGCATTCGCAACCAATTCTTTGCCGGTGCCTGATTCACCATTGATTAAAACCGTAATATTGGATTGTGACAAGCGACCAATGGCACGAAAAACTTCCTGCATACTAGGGGCTTCACCAATAATTTCGCTAACCGGTTCGGAGACTTCTTTTGTTGGGATTATATTTTTATTGTGGTTAACAGCACGTTGCGCAAGGTTAACGGCATCGTCAACATCGAAAGGTTTGGGCAGATATTCAAACGCACCCCCTTGATAAGCAGAAACTGCACTGTCAAGATCGGAGTGTGCCGTAATAATAATAATAGGTAGTTCAGGATGGCTAGTATGTATTTTAGATAATAATTCGAGACCATCAATACCGGGCATTCTTATATCGCTGATAATCGCATCAGGCTGCGTGGTTTTTAAGTCAGTTAAAACATCGGCTGCATTTTCATACGTTTTTACATTCATATCAGCTTGTGATAGTGCTTGCTCAAGCACCCAACGAATAGAGCGATCATCATCGACGACCCAAATTGATTCATTACCCATTAAAATGACATCCTTTGTTATGTATTGATTGGTAAATTAATTGTAAAAACAGTTTTTTGTGGTGTGCTTTTGCATTCAAGCAAACCGTGGTGTTGTTGTATAATAGATTGCGCGATGGACAAGCCTAGTCCGGTTCCTTCTGCACGCCCAGTCACCATTGGAAAAAATATTTTCTTTTGTAAGTTGTCTGGAATACCCGGGCCGTTATCTTCAATTTCAAGTAATAATGCTAAACGATGGCGGCAATTACCAATGGTAAAATTTCTTAAGATTCGAGTTCGATAAATAATATGGCCCGATGGCTCTTCTGTAAGTGCTTGAATGGCGTTGCGTGTAATATTTAAAATAGTTTGAATCAGTTGGCCGGGATCTGTTTTTAAATCAGGAATACTGGGGTCGTAATCACGGATAATATTTATCTTGTGGGTTGCATCTGCAAGGACAAGCTGCCTAACATGCTCAAGAATTTCATGAATATTTGCTTCACAGATTTTTGGTTTTTTTGCTGGACCAATCATTCGATCAACTAACAAGCTTAATCGATCTGCTTCATCAATAATAACGCGAGTGTATTCTTTTAAATTATCGTTATCCAGTTGTCGTTGTAATAATTGTGCTGAACCGCGTAAACCGCCTAAGGGGTTTTTAACTTCATGCGCCAGACCACGAAGAATTTCTTGGGTTGCCTGTTGGTCTTCGGCACGTTTTTCATCACGGGTAATACGGATTAAGTGATCAACCTGGTGACATTCCAACAAAATTTCTGGATTATCTTTGGAGTCCAACAAAGGACTAATGGACATATTCAGAGTGATATTTTTTGCATGTAATAGCGAAACAGGTACTTCGTGTTGAGTAACGGGGTGAACCGTTGTTAACACCTGCTTTAAATCCTGCGCGCTGATGGTGGTCATGTTAAATAATTGTTCATAGCTCTGGCCGAGTAAGTGGCGCGCGCTAACTTCAAATAACATTTCACCGGCTGGATTAATATAACGCAAAAGAAGATCGTTACTAAACAGTAGTACAGCACTGTTTAAGCCATCGAGTATGCGTTGATAAGGTGATGAGATATTGGCTGCCACAGCATTCATGCTCATAGATATAGCAAGAAATAAACCAGTCCGTCAGCGGCATGAGCTGAAAGAGTGCATTCTAATATAGAGATATAACTTGTTTTATTTCAATAAGTTAAAATAGTTCTTTAAATAAAACTAGAAATATAATGAAACAATCGTCTTATTGTAGCGCAATAATAGTGCGGCTGCACAATTTTAGTGCGTTTTAATGGTTATTTAGTGTGAACCGAGACACGCTGCAAGTGAAAAGTGACCGCATTGGACTGAATAAGCACTTTGCCTGCTTTGCTGACGATAAATGCCTGTAATTTATGAGTACCGCGAGAAATATTGATAAAGGTGAAACTTTGGCGAGTACCGACAAGAGTCAGTTTTTTATCATCATTTAGCACGACTTTAATAGAGTCACCGGGTTTTAAGGCCGGCTCTACTTTGACAGTGGTTGTTACTTGGCCGCCATTCCCTCGAACGATGCTGTCATTAGTCGGAGAAGTGATGCTGAGTTTACGATAGCCAGTCACAATTTTTTGCTTTGCCTTTTCTTTAACTGCGACGGGAAAGGATTCGTGCTTATAGGTGTTCATGGGGGGAACATAGACCGGTTTGGCATTTTTACTAGGCAGATCACTAAATTCAACAACACCATTATTATTGTATTTTTTATAGACTGTTTTTTCATCGGCCTGTGCAGCATAATTAAAGGCAACTAAAAATATAATAAGAGCACAAGTATTTTTAAGCATAGCGATATTATTAAACATAGTGAAATTTTATCAAAGAAAAATGAATGGCGTATGAACAGTGTAGTTCTTTTTTATAAAAGATACTACGCCATTTATAGTTAAGGTTATTAAGTCTGGGGTATAGCGTTTAATATTTTAAGGCGTTGATTCGAATAATTAATGATACGTGTATTGAGTGTGCCGGTTTGGCGTGCTTTTTCGTAGGCATCGAGTGCTTCTTTATTTTTATGAAGTGCTTCAAGTGAAATTCCCATGCCAACCCACCATATTCCTGCGCGTGGGTTAATCTTTAATAATTTAAGATATGTATTTGCTGCAGCAGTGTGATTATTTTGGCGTTGATAACTTGCTGCGAGCAAGGCATAGAAATTTGGATCGGCTGTCATCGCAGGTTTATGGTTTAACAGTGTTTTTACTGCTTTATCTATCTGATTATTATCTAATAAAAGACGTGCATACAATTTTGTAAAATTAGAATAATGGGGTAAGAGCAACAGGCCTTTACGTAACAAGGTTTCGGCTTCAATTTTACGCCCAGTTTTAAGATATAGGCCAATGAGCATTTCGCGCGCTTTAATATGTTTTAGATTATATTCAAGGGCAAGCAATAACTTTGCTTCAGCAGAATAAATTTTATTCTGTTGTAATAATTGATAACCCTTTTGGTACGCCAATTCGGCTTGCTGTGCGCCGCTCAGTTCACGCTGTTGTTTTTTAACAGCGGTTATGTCGTTATTGGCGGGCTCTAAAGTTGTTAGATTTTCAGTATCTTTCTTTATTATTTGTGTATTGGTATTTCTGGTTGGTACTGATAGCACGGGTGTTGCTAATGCTAGCCGTGCTTTGTTTCTGGAATAATCAATTTTTTCGGGATGAATAATTTTAGGGTGTACTACTTTTTTCTTAACTTTAACGATAGCAGTGGTGAGGGTTGCTTGCTGGCTAACAACCTTACTTTGTTGTTGGTATAATAAATAGCTGTAGTAACTAATAATACTTAATAAAATTAATACGAAAAAATAAAATCCTACCTTAAAAATAGAAATTGATTTTTTATTTGCTAGCGTATTAAAAGGAGCTGATAATATTGTCGTTGAATTAGAGTTGATACCATTTTCAAGATCGACTGCCTGACGCCGATCTAAATCGCTTAGCATTTGGTTAATTAAACTCATAATCTAATGAACAATATAATAAGTGGCAAAGGATGCCATGGTTGCAAATAATGCTGAACTTGCGCTCAACCACCAAAAATATTTTTTCCAGTTATTTTGTGACAGGTTTGCAATTTGTATATCGTGGGTATCTTTAATGGCAAGTAGTGCATGTGTACGGGATATATAACGTTGCCCCTGACCATAAGCTGCCATTAATGATTTATGGCATAAGATATTAACCAGCCTCGGAATACCACGGCTAACTTTATAAATAGATTCTAATGCTTCTGGACTGAATAATTGTATATCGATAAAACCAGCAATTCGTACACGGTGCATAATATAGGCATCCATTCCATTTTTATCTAACGGCTCCAGTTGATATGAAAAGGTGATACGTTGTTTAAGTTGTCTGACAGCCGGATCATTAATACTTGTATCGAGTTCAGGTTGACCAAACAATGCGACTTGAATCAATTTTTGTTTTTCTGTTTCGAGATTGGTAATTAAGCGCAATGCTTCAAGGGTTTCCTTTGGCATCGCCTGCGCTTCGTCAATGCATAAAACAACATGTTGTCCTTGTTTTGCAAGTTCGGTGAGGCGTTCTGTAATATTATTGAGCAGGCGGTGCGTGTAGCGGGTAATAGCTAGCCCCAGTTCTTCAGCAAGAGCAACCTGTAAGCCATGGGGTGAAAGTTGTGGATTAGAAATATAGATGGCGGTAAAATTTTTACCAATGGTATTCAGTAATTTTCGGCAGAGTAAGGTTTTCCCTGTACCAACTTCGCCTGTCACCTTAATAAAACCTTCGCCACTACGTAGAGCGACAATGAGCGTGTTTAGTGCGTTAGCATAATGCCCATAGGCAAAGAAATATTCTGTATCCGGTGATAAAGAAAAGGGTGGTTCTTTTAATCTAAAAAAACGGTGATACATTTGGTTTCTCGCTTGCTCGGTTAGGCTGCATCAGTTGCTTAATACAAATTTCCAATACGAGACTGAATTTGTTTTAACTTGCTTGACCACTGTGTATCGTCTTTAACAATGACCGGACGAAGTAAAATAACTAGCTCACTTTTTTTATAGGCTTTACGTTGGTGTTTGAATAAGCCGCCAATAATAGGTATATCGCCTAGGACTGGCACACTAGCATCTTCATTTTTAGTTGTATTTTGCATTAGGCCTCCAATAATAACGACTTGGCCATCATGTGCGCGGATAATCGTATCAGATTCTCTAATGGTGCTGAGCGCAAGAGGAACACTTAAGCTTGCGCTAGAATTTAAGCCAATTTGTTTAACGCGCTCGATAACTTTACTCACCGTCGGATGCACATGTAGGGTTATATTACCATCGGAGCTAATTTGCGGGATAACATCAAGTGCAACGCCAGAAAAGAAGGGTGTGAGTTGTACGTTATTTTGTGTTGACGACGTTGACGAGTTTATATTGGTATTACTGGTCACATTCGTAATAAAAAATTCATCTTGGCCTACTTTTATAACTGCTTTTTGATTATTGATGGTAGAAACTTGCGGGCTAGATAATACTTGAACATCACCTTGAGTTTTAAGCAGTTCAATAAAGCTAGTAAAGCTGTTTCCAAGTTGTAAGGCTAGTGAGAATACGCCACCAAAGGCAGAAGTTGTGGTGCCATTAACAGCTGAATAGTTGTTAGGTGCAAGTGTGCCAGTATTGCCGCTAATAATACTGGTAGAAGCAGAGCTGCCAAGGATAGAGCCTCCACCGGTTTGGCCGAGTAGAATTGAAGTGTTTCCGTTAGCAGATTTACCAAAAGCCGACCAGTTAATACCAGACTGGAAGTTATCGCTTAATTCAACTTCAATTATTTTTGCTTCAATGATTACCTGACGTTGAATAATTTGTTGTGTTGTCTTAATAAATTTTTCGATAGTGCGTAGTTCAGAAGGCATGGCGCGAACCACAATAACACCGGAGTGTTTGTTGACAACGACCTTCCTGCCATTTTTTTCTCCAACAATTGATGCAATGGATTGTCGCAGGTTTTTCCAGAAATCTGACGAGCTTTTGGTTGACACATTCGAACCGGAGGTCATTCTGGAGCTAACATTTTGCCCTTGCTGTTGTTGGTTGCTTGAAATATTAGAGTTGTATGAAGACCCTGCTTGATTAGTTGATTCAGTGACTTGACCTGAACTAACTCGCATTCGAGAATTACCATCGCGGATAACATCTAAGTAGTTAATTTTAAAAATACGGGTACGCATACTGTTTGGGTAGATACGGAACCCAGTTGGACTTTTTTCATAATCATAACCAAATACGTCGCGCACTGTATTGAGCACTTCAACGATAGTTAAGTTTTTCAAGTCCAGACTAATACTGCCACGAACTTTGGGATGGACAACCATATTGTAGGGGGTACCTTGAACCAGCCCCATAAAAAATGTGCGTGCGGCAACGTGATTCACTTTTACATCAAAGCGTGGCTCGGTATCAATACCCGTTTTACCGGGAACATCGATATTAATCGGTGGCAGCAAGGCATCACTAATGCCTTTTTGTTTTTCAACTGTGGTAGGTTGTGAGCCTTTCAGGGCAAGCTCAATTTCAGCTAATGTATCTGTTTTAGGCTTACGAACATCGTTGGCACAAGCACTGATAAAAAGTGATATACAGAGAATACCTAGCTTGAATAAACGTGGTGTTGTAATAAAAAATGTAGCCATTATCGAATAGCCTTACCTTTAATATAGGGTCGTTCTATTTATCGGCTGTTATTGAAAAATCCTTAATTTTATTCGTTAACATTTTGATACGAAAGCGTTTTTGCTTGGTCGCCAACACGACTTCATTGGGATGAATGGAAATGATTTTTGCATTTTGAATACGTTGCCCAACAACGACTATTTGGCCATTAATAACGGCATGGCGGCGATGATTGGCAATCAGTGTTGAGGATAGCGTCCAACGTTGGGCGTGTGTTCGGGGTTTACTTGGGCTAAAAATTTTGGTTCCCGGTGGACGAGTGGGATCGCTTAGTTCTAACTTTGCTGCAAACCCTGTGGTATGAACAAGTATAAAAACAAGTGCAGTAAAAGGTATTTTTGTGAGTGAGTGCTTACACACCTATCCAGCCCTCTTTTAAACTTAAGGTATGTACTCGGATAATAATACGAGATTGGGGGTAGCGGATAACGTCAAAAAGGATGGCATCCCAGTAAAAATTCCAAGGCAGTTGTTGCAATTGTTTTAAATAACTCAAGGTTTCAAGATAAGAACCCTTAAATTCCATTTCAATACCGTGCTTGTAAACCCCAATTTCAGTCTGGGCCAAATCGGGCTTGGGCATCAGAGTTGTAGCAGGTGTTTCTTTTTTAGTGTCTGCCGTGACAATTGGAATAATAAGTGGTTTAGCGGGCAGGCTTTGAATTCGGACAAAACGTAGCTGAGTCTGTTGGGTTAGTATTTGTTCAAGTACTTTAGCCATTTGGGTCGGTTTGATAAGACCATCCATTTTTAAATGCAGTTGTTTGTCGAGCTTGTTGATATGTTGTTGCGCCAAGGCAAGCCGCTGTTTAGTTTCACGGTTGGGATCAACCTGTTTTGCAACAAGTAGAATATTGTATTGAGTGTCTGTTGCCTTAATTTGTTGCTTTAGGCTTGCTAATTGTTGGTTGTATTGTTCTTGTGCAAACACCTCTGAATCATGCAGTAAATATAGCCAACCATTAATAATAACAGCGGTAACCAAGCCCGCAATTAATATCCGTTCACGCAAATTACGGCTATTAAAAAATACAGCTAGCTGCCGGTAATATTGTTGTAATAACATCATTGGCTTGATAATCCTGTTGGGGTTTCCGATGTTGCAACATTGATATTATTTAAGGTAAAGCTTAATACCTTATTTTTCTTTTTACGCTGAATAATAAAATGATTAAATTCGGTACCTTTAAAAGCAGCTTCAGATGAGAGTGCTTGTAAATATTGTGGTAGTAACTCAGGTTTTTCTGAATAACCCTGAATATCGACAACCGTTCCTCCTTGTATAAAGTTTAATTTGGTAAGCCAGAGTCCTTTAATGGTTCGTCGGGCTAGGGCTTCAAAGTTGCCGGTAAAACCCATTGTGTTACCCAGTTTCTGGTCTGATAAAATATTCAGTACTGCCTGTTTATTAATTAAATCTTTTTCAAGTCGCGTTAATTTAACTTTAAGGCTTAAATCATTTTTTAGTTTTGGTAAACTGGCTTGAAAAGCTTGTAAGTGTTTTTGTTTGTCAGCAAGTATTTTTTGTGTATTTGTTATTTGTGTTTTTAAAGAAAACACTTGGTAAGTATTAATACCGTGCCATAATCCTAAAAATAAAAGCAGGGCAAGTGAACTTTGTGACAAAAGCTGTAGTGAAAGAACAAGAATCTTCTTGCGTAAGCTTTTATTGTAAAGGTTTATTTGTTGCATAATAAAAGCTGTTATTCAGGACTATCGGCTGTTGGTGTACTAACAGATAAACGAAGTGCAGCGCCAATGGCATTAAAACATCTGGCTTGTGTTTCGAGTTCAATATTAACTTCTGAGGTTATAATCTCATTTAAATCTAGGTTTCGTACACTTATACCGAGGTCTTGTTCGAAATGATTATTTAAGTCAGGAATGCTATTTTCTAGAGGGGATAAAACAAGATTACCAATGGCGGCTTTGCCATAGTGGCTTTCATAATAATCGAGTGAGCGCTGGATTTCTAAAACCATTTTACTGATATTATTTTCAATCTCTGACGACGTTTCTTCAAGACTCAGACCATCTTCTTTAGTGATTTTTTGCGTATCGTCTTCAAGATGGTCGTAGCCAATATCAATAACCCGACTAAGATAGAGTTCACCTTCATGAGTAATCGTTAATAAGCTTTGTGTGGCTTGAATATTTAATAAGGCAACACCGATAAAGTCTTCGGCTAAGAGAGAAGAAATATTACGTTGTGCGAGTTCAGGGATGTCGACATATTGTAAATTAATATTCTTTTCTTCAATAAATTCGATGACCGATTTAACGCTGTCTCGGTGTGCCGCAATAACATAGATCATTGGTATCCGGCCGCGTTGCTGTTGGCCGGGTATTTCAAGTATTTCAATAATGGCTTCTTCAGCAGGGTATTGGAGTTGATCTTTTATTTGCCAACGAACGGCATCGGGTAATTCCTCATTTTCAACGGTGGGACGCTGCATTAAGAGTAGTAAAAAGTGATCGGCACTTAGCACGGTGGTGAAGGGTTGTTTTAACGTTCCAAGCTGTTGCAGTAATTGGTCGAGCGTTGTTTTATGGTCAGACAGTTGAGACTGAAACAGACAGCTTTTTAGAATGGGTTTTTCAGTATCTTCGTAGTTAATGGAGGCAAAGGCAAGGCCCTCGGTATGCTGCACGATGCTACCAAGTTGCGTAGATTGTGATGTATTAAGCCATCTGAACACGGATATAAGCCTTAGCGATAGAGTGTTTTTACCTAGACTTTGTTAGCGGCTAGAGTCCAAATAAACTTTAATAATTTCATGAATTTAGTTATTTTTATGGGGGTAGCTTGAGCTAAACGATGCAGCAAGACGCCGTTTTGTGTAGCGAGTTTTTAGAGTAAATTCAAAGGCTTGTACTAGGCAAGTAAGTGTTTGTTAGATAAAAGCTTTTATAAGCAACCAACGGGTTGGGTAGAGACAATAATATTATCATAGTGAACCCGATTAGGTTTGGATGCGGGTAGTGAGCCTTTATTAAAATGGTTATAACTGTCGAGCATGAATGTATTGGCCATCAGGTTGGTCGAGGTACGCCACTGAAAATTCCCAAAGTTACCATGCTCAATACCGTCTACCCAGAAAAAGGCTTTGCCATTTTTATTATTGGTTCCTGCGGTATTAAGGCGTAAACCAAATTCAACGCAATACCATTGCCCCGGTACGATAATAGGTTTTGGGGTGAGGTCGGACTTAAAATCATTCCCCCAGATCCCCCTCATATTCACAAAATAGGCATAGAAGCTAAATTCGCCACCGCTGCCGATGGTTCCTAATGGCTCGTTGTTTAACACAAAATAGTCATCACCCGTTGGTGGTTTACCGGCTTTGCCCATCATGCCCCAAGGTGGTGTTTGCGAGCCGCCTAAAACTGGGCCATGGCTGCCACCACTGTTGTCGTAGTCTTTTGCATATTGCACGTCGTAGCGTACATAAACTTCATTTTGATTAGTAAAGGTGTAGAGCAGTTTTGAGCTATTTTTGGTTCCATAAGTTCGCAGTTCAACCACGTTATTGCCTTCATTGGCTTTTGCTTGGCCATTAACGAGCTGCACATCGCCGCCATCGCGTATCCAACTACTGCTGATACCCTGCTCAAAATCATCACAAAAAAGTACGCCGGGCGAGGCGCATAGGGTGCTGAATGTTTTTGTATTATTGCCCGAACCGTTATTACTGTTACTGGCTGAGCCAGATGCTGGGGTATTGGATGTGGTCGTTGTGCCACCACCGCAGGCAAACAGTAATAAGCTGCTGCCGAGTAAGAGAGTAATTTGTTGGTTCATAATGATTGCAAATAAGTTATAAAAGTAACAGAAGTGTAGGCTCCCAATTTTTTAAAGCTGTGTCCACGGTCACAAAAACTAACAAATAATCCTTAAATTCAGGTATAAAAAAACGCTGCCTGTGTATAGCAGGGCAGCGTTTTTATGCCCAAAATAAAGGCACTGATTTTGAATAGTGCTTACAAGCTGTAGTACATATCAAATTCAACAGGGTGAGTGGTCATGTTCAAGCGTTCGATTTCTTCATTTTTAAGTTTAATGAAGGCGTCGATCATGTCGTCAGTGAACACGTCACCTTGGGTTAAGAAGTCACGATCTTCATTTAAGCAGCTAAGCGCTTGTTCAAATGAGCTTGCAACCGTTGGGATCGCTGCGGCTTCCTCTGCAGGTAGGTCGTATAAATCTTTATCCATTGCATCACCTGGGTGAATTTTATTCTGGATACCGTCAAGCCCCGCCATCATTAATGCTGAGAAGCAAAGGTATGGGTTTGCCATTGGGTCAGGGAAACGCACTTCGATACGACGTCCTTTTGGATTTGAATCGAAAGGAATACGAATGGATGCTGAACGGTTACGTGCAGAATACGCTAACATAACAGGTGCTTCGAAGCCCGGTACTAAACGTTTGTACGAGTTAGTTGATGAGTTAGTGAAAGCATTGAGTGCGCGAGCATGTTTAATGATGCCGCCAATGTAGAATAAAGCAGTTTCAGATAAGCCACCATAACCGTCACCTGAGAAAAGGTTTTGGCCATCTTTGGCTAATGACTGGTGAACGTGCATACCGCTGCCGTTATCGCCCACTAAAGGCTTAGGCATAAAGGTTGCTGTTTTACCGTAGATGTGCGCCACGTTGTGTACGCAATATTTTAAAGTTTGGTTCCAATCCGCACGTTCTACTAAAGTAGAAAAACGTGTACCAATTTCACATTGGCCAGCCGTGGCTACTTCGTGGTGATGTACTTCAACTGGTACGCCCATTTCTTCCATGGCTAAACACATAGCAGCACGAAGGTCGTTTAATGAATCGACAGGAGGAACCGGGAAGTAACCGCCTTTAACACCAGGACGGTGACCCGTATTGCCGTCTTCAAAGGCTTTGGCTGAGTTCCATTCTGCTTCTTCAGAGTCCACTTTATAGAAAGCGCCTGACATATCCGCGCCCCATTTAACATCGTCAAGTACAAAAAATTCAGGTTCCGGGCCAAAGAATGCAGTATCGGCAATGCCGGTTGATTTAAGATAGGCTTCTGCGCGTTTAGCAACAGAACGTGGGTCACGTTCGTAACCTTCGCCGGTGGCGGGTTCTAAAATGTCACAGGTTAAAATTAAAGTGGGCTCATCTGAGAAAGGATCCATTAATGCAGTGGCCGCATCGGGCATTAAAATCATGTCAGATTCATTAATGCCTTTCCAGCCAGTAATGGATGAGCCGTCAAACATTTTGCCAGTGTTAAACGTATCTGCATCCACTTGATGGTGTGGTACAGAAACGTGCTGTTGTTTGCCGTGTGTATCAGTAAAACGGAAGTCGACGAATTTAACGCCGTTATCTTCCATCATTTTCATAACGTTCTCGGGCATTTTTTATTCTCCAAAGTATCGATAGGTAATTTTAAGTATAAAATTTATAAATGGCATATTATGGTGCAAGCTATATGCCACTCTATAAGTAATTGTTAATTAAGTATTTTTTGTAATATTCGTATTAAAGCGGTTAAAGCAGCACCATAAGAGTGCGAAAGATACAGGGCGATGCCCTAAATTGGCACCACTTTAATCGTTGTTACTGAAATAATAATTTAATGGATTCTACTTCATCTAAGGAATCCGCTACAAGCTTAAACTCTACTGCAAATTGCTGTTGCAGCTCAAGTACTGATTGCGCTGGATTGTTTAAAATTTTTAATGGCAGGATAAGTTCGACATGAATTTTATTGTTGAGATAATGCAGAGTGATATTATCAATATACTGGCTGGCGCCAATATGCTTCCAGGCCGCCTCCAATTTGGGTAATAGCTCGTGACGAAGTGGTAAATGGGTGAAATTGGTACTGCTTTCATCGTCTTCAGGGTCGATATGTACCATTACATCACTAACTTCATCAATTTGTTGAATAATGGTTGTGCGGACACCCTCACTAATATAATGGCCTTCCGATACGCTTAATGTCGGGTTAACCTGAATATGTACGTCCACTAAGGCTTCACCGGCCATTCGACGGGTACGCAATACATGTAAGGTATCGACACCGTCAACGTCTAAAATCGCTTTTCGAATGGCCTCGACACGTTCGGGCTCCAGGCTAGTATCAACGAGTTCCTGTGTGCTTTCAGACAGCAAATCCCAACCAATTTTTGCAATAAATAACGCCACACCAATGGCGGCAAGGCTATCTAAATACCAGAGTCCGAACATGCTGCCCACAATACCCACAATGACGATAATGGAAGAAATAGCATCGCTGCGAGAATGCCAAGCATTGGCGCGCAGCAGATTGGAATTATATTTATTGCCCACGGCCATGGTGTAACGGAAAATGATTTCTTTGGAAATAACAGAAATAAAGGCAACAAAGAGCGCCAGATATCCCGGTGTAGGCAGTAAGTCATTATGCAGTAAGCGATTAGCCGCATCGTAGCCAATGCCGATAGCCACTAAAATTAGTGCCAGCCCGAGTACAACGGTGGCGACGGTTTCAAAACGGCCATGACCATAAGGGTGATCATCATCGGCTTCTTGGTGTGCATGTTTGCTAGCATATAACACGATGCCATCGGTGGCTAAATCAGAGAGTGAGTGTACGCCATCTGCGATCAGTGCTTGTGAAAAGGATGAATAGCCCACAATGATTTTAAAAATACCCAGAAGTGCATCAATAGCCGCACCGATTAAAGTAATACGGGTTGTTTCGCGTAATCGTTCATTACGTTGATCGGGGCTTTTGTTGCAGGGAGTTTGAGCCATTACCAGTTTGCCAGTTCGTGATTCTAGTTGGGATAAAGCAATCTATTATATTCGAAAACGCGGGTTTAATTTACCTTAATGGTAATCAAAATGTCATCACCTTGTTCATCGGTGGCGATAATTTTATGCCCGTTAATACGGCACCATGCGGGGATATCGTTCAGTGCGCCCGGATCGGTGCAGGTAATTTTTAAAATATCACCAGCTTGAAGCGTTGCGATTTTGTCCTGAGTGCGGATAACCGGCATTGGGCAGAGCAAACGCCTTGCATCAAGCGTGTGGAGATTGTTAGTCATACGCTGATCATATCAGTTTGCTCACGGAATGTTCATAATTTTATCATCGGAAGTTCATTTTTACTTAATGCTGATGTCATATTCTTTTTTTACGCTGTTGCCCGAAAAATATAATTGATGGAGTTTAAAATGAAAATAGCGGTAAAAATTCTTGTGGCCTCAGTGACCTTGGCACTTGTGTCCACGCAAACAATAGCGTCCGATCATGGGCACCATAAGTTTAAAGTTCATTCACGGGTTTTGACGCGGCCCCTTGATATTGTCAAATTTTCGGATGGCATCAACTACAATACAACGCTGAGATTCAGTACAGGTATTGGCAGCGGTGCTTACCATTATCCCGGTGATGATAGTCATACTGTTTATACTATCGGTGATCGTGGCGTCAATATTAAATGTTCAGACGATGTGAAAATTATCGGTGCCGATATTTGTGCTAAAGGTAAAATATTTCCAGTTACTAATTACGCCCCTTCTATTTTTAAATTACATAAGCAGGGGAAAAAATGGAGCCTTATTGATGTTATTCAAATAAAAGATGCAAGTGGTAAACCAGTAACAGGCTTACCGAATCCGTATACGTCAATGGCAACGGAGATGGCTTATGATATAAAAGGTCAAACTCTTAAGCTGGACGCCAACGGGCTAGATACCGAGGCGATGTTGCGCTTGTCCGATGGTAGCTTTTGGGTAAGTGAAGAGTATGCGCCAAGTCTGGTGCATATTGCCGCCGGTGGTGAGGTTATTGAACGTTTGGTGCCGGTTGGCATTGAAGACGAACTGCAAGCTGCAAATTACCCGGTTGTTGGAGCCCTGCCGGATATCCTTAGCAAACGAAAACTTAATCGTGGTATTGAGTCGATTGCGGTATCACCGGATGAAAAATACCTTTATTTTATGATGCAAAGCCCACTGGCTAATCCGAATAAAGCAGCCTATAAAAAATCTCGTAATGTACGCCTGTTTAAAATGGACTTGCAAAACAAGGAAGTGATAGCCGAGTATGTTTATGTAATGGATAAGCCAGAGACATTTTTAGCCGACAATACTAGCAAGCAAAGTAAAGTGAAAGTTAGTGAAATGGATGCCTATGGTACTGATAAGCTGATTATTCTTGAGCGTGTTAGCAAAACGACTAAGCTGTTTCGGGTTGAGCTAGATGATGCTAGCAACATCTTAAATACACAATGGGATAACGTGGTAACGTCACCCTCTCTTGAACAGGTAGCTGAGCTGTCTAGTATAGAAATTACGCCACTTGAAAAGGAACTTGCTTTAGATTCAGCGGTTGATTTACCCGGCCAATTACCTTCGAAGGTGGAAGGCATTGCTATCTTGAATAAGCATACACTTTTTTTAATTAATGATAATGATTTTGGTATTGCAGGAGCCGATACTTATCTTATGAATCTTAAAGTGGGGAAGGATTTTTTTAAATAAACCGAAGCTAAGTTTTTAATGATGGTAGTCAGGTTCCCATGTTTTTGCGTGGGAACCTGACTTATTTTAGTACGCTAAATTTCCCATTCAATGACCCATTTCCAAGTACCGTTTGCGGCCGCATCGCTAAGACCGAACAAGTAACCAAATTCATATTTAAGCTTTGAGCCACCGTTAAGAGGGAGCTCACCCATAATAACCGGCCCCATCTTATGGTTTTGAGTATCAAAATGGCCTGCATTACCGATTTCGCCAAATTTACTGTAAATTTCGAGAGTCGGTTCCAATGTTTTCTTCCAGCGGTATTTTGTACGCCAGAAGACTTCCAGACTGGTTGCATTGCTTGAATTGGTACCGATTTCGCGTTCCAGAATAATATTAGTGGTATGTACAAACTCCATACCCGGGTGTTCAAGCAATAGTTTGGTCTCTACTTTATCGGCAGCGCTACTATTTTTGGCCAGCTCATATTCTAAATATAAACCAACGTCCATCCAGTGTTCACCCTGGTTGGTGAGCTGAAAAATATTTTCCCAGCCTGTTGCTACAAATTCACGACCCGTTCCCGGAGTTTTTTGCCACTGGCCAACAATGGCAGATGACCAATAATCAGTGAATCCATAGCCGATATCAACTCGGTGTTTTTCGTTATTGTTTTTGGCTGCTGCACTATCACGCGTGATATGGCCGCGGTATTCCAGTTCAAATTCGCCATAATCGACATAAGGGGAATAAATTTTGTCACTGGCATGTGCGGGCTTGATAAAGACAACCGTTGCAATAACCAAGGTTGCCATTACAACTCCCACCAAGCTTTTAACCTTGAACTTTGTGGGTGAGTGATTAATCACTTGCATCAGTATCTTTATAATTAAAATAGTAGCGAGATAAAAAACAACTTGAATACCGCTGGGTTGAGCCGCGTAGCCAATTAGAGAATGTAGAATTTGTCCGATTAAAGAATGCTCAGGCAGAATATGGGAAGTATCCCAGACGGTTGTGACCAGTGTGGGTAGCATATCGGCCTGCGATAAAAAGGCCGCTGCTTGTGCGGCAAGCCCGGCGGCTAACAACAACAGCAAGGTGCCGGTAATTTTAAAGAAATAACGTGTTGGGATATTCACTAAACCAAAATAAATCGTCGCACCCAGACCGATACCCGCGATTAAACCAATACTGCCACCACTAAGCTGTTGCGTGACATCGGCCCCTGCCGCTGTCGTTCCGTATAAAAGCAGGATAATTTCCGCGCCTTCTCGTAAAATGGCTAGCCCGACAATAATCGAAATCGCATACATGGATTTCTTGCCTTGTGATAATTGTTTGGCCATACCATTAACATCGGCTGCAATCTGCATACTGTGTTTTCGCATCCAAACAAGGTGCCATGAGAGCATAACAACAGCGAGCATTAAAATACTGGCATTAAACAGCTCTTGCCCCATTCCATCGGCAAAATCCGCAATGGGATTGGCTAATAAAGCAATCACAGCTGCGCCTAATACACCGACAAAGATACCGGCATTAATATATAGACCTCGGCGTGGTACACCTTGGGTGGCTGCCACGACGAGGCTTACCATTAGAGATGCCTCAAGAATTTCACGAAATACAATAACGGCAGTTGCCCACATGGTTTTTACCTCTACGCTTCTAAATTATTTTACGACAATAACGCCTTGGGCTGTTTTTGGATTGAATTCGCCAAAGAATTTATAACGACCCGGCTTGAGGGGGCCAATAAAGATTACCGCTTTGCCATTGCCTCGGACAATTTTTTCACGATTTAGGACGAAGCTTTCAAATTCTTCGGGAGTCGCATCAAGATTGTTGACGACGAGCTTGATTTTTTCATCAGCGGGAATGGTTAATTCAGCCGGCTCAAAACGATGATTTTTAATGGAAATTTGGAATTTCTCAGCGGCAGCGGCTTGCCCCGTTACAATTAAGACTAAAAAAAATGACATAAGTACGTATTTCATAAATTTTTCTACCTGAATATTTGGGGGTAAAATAAGGTGTTTCTAATATATTAATGATAATCATTATCACTTAGAATTGCAATTACTTTATTTTTAAGTGGGATTAAGTTTGTGGCGCTAGTGTTAGGGTGAAAAACAGTGGGCCTGGCCCTGACGGATCCCCACGAATTTCCTCATAAATCCCCCGCGTATTCATTATTAATAAATGACCTAACAGTGTTATTTATTTCTCTACGCGTTAATAAATCA
>VAPK010255681.1_pt1 | contig 37070 bp, 34 predicted proteins | sample 3395031 | NCBI WGS metagenome assembly VAPK01 (sample SAMN08290443, study PRJNA428436) | hydrothermal vent metagenome | isolation source: Deep-sea hydrothermal vent chimney 1 | place: Pacific Ocean: Juan De Fuca Ridge
GAAGACGCCAGTCTGCTGCCTGCGCCTGAAGACATTATGCCCGCCTACCTCTATTTAATGGGGCCGGACAGCAAGGAACATACGGGCGAGATATTTACAGTTTGAACATTAGCGGGGTGTTGGGCTTCGCGTTGCCCAGCCCCAACCTGCATCATCTGTAACTGCTCATACCCTCAGATCCCCGTCATTCCGGCATGATTTTAGCCGGAATCTATATTTTTATATAGCCACTAGATTCCGGCTAAAATCATGCCGGAATGACGAATTAGGTACAATTCTGTAATCTACGGGGTATAAGCAGTTACCATCATTTAATTTATTAATAACCGTAGGTTGGCGCTAAGTAAAACGAAGCCCAACAATCCCCGTTATGCTGTCAACGATACGTTATTTCCAGATATCCACATGCACGCCCTGCGCTTCAAGACGCGCGGCGCGATCGGCTATATAACGCTGAAACTCCGGCCGGGTTCGATAAGCGCCCGAGGCGACATAATCCATGACCGACTCAATATGGAACGATTTCAGCCAGGCTTCGGTGCGAATCACTTCTACACTACCATCATAGAACAACATACTGGGAACGTATTTGATGTTCAAGCTCCGAGCCAGATCTTTGGCTGTGGTTTTGTTGCCCTGCATATCGATCAGCGGCGTGTCGGCCCACATATCCAGGCGTACGACATTAAAACGCCGCAACTGCGCCCGCGTTTGCCTGCGTTTAAAAATATTCCCATGTAATTCATCACAATCCTGACACTGTTTCTGTTCAAACAATAGCAGCAGCGGCTTTTCACGCTGGTTCAGACTTTGCAAATCGTAGGGGGGCTTGAGGAAAAAATCCTCCGCCTGCAGTTTTCCGCTTGCCGGTACGGCGGCAAGCTTTTGCAGGTAATCACGAAAAGCCAGCTTACCTTCCATCTTCTGGCCGACATAATCCAGTGCGGCTTCCAATTTATCCGGCGAAAAATAACCATTGATCCGCAATGCCAGTTGGCCTTTTTCGGTCAATAACAGCAGCGTGGGGGTAAACATCACCCGTGCATCTTTAGCGAACTGCTTTTCCGTCACCTTACTACCGGCAAGATCCCTCACTTCCCGATCACCCCACATATTAATGGCAATGACATCAAAATATTTACGCGTCTTCTCAACGATGTTGCGCTGGGTGAAATTGTCCTGAATCAGGCGGGCGCAATAGGGGCAGCCATCCTGATAAAAATACAGCATCAACCGTCGTCCGTGTGTAGATGCCTCCTGGATGTCTTCTCGAATGTCGAGGAAGGAATTCTTAAACCAGGCGGGTTTTTCTACATAACCTGGATTGGCCAAGTCAGCATCTGTCACATTTTCTAGCGCATTAACAGTAGTAAACTTAAAACTAAGGCCAAACGTCAGCAACAAGAGGGATAATTTCACTAGCATAAGATGCTCCTGTAACAATTGGCTGTGCTATACGGTGTTATATTTATGCCGGTGTATAATCTAAATTCAACACAACTTTAGATCGGATCCAGATAAAACAACTGCAAATTAAGTCACTTAGTACGCCATATTTTTGACATTAAGATAAAACGAAAATATTGTTAATTCTATCGTATTGTTTTTATTGGTATTTTTATTTGTAACGATTTGGCACATAAATCGCATATTATCTGGCAGTCATCAATAAAGGGTTCATGGCTATGGCCGTTTATACATATCCAAACAAACAAGAGCAGCAAGTAGCCGCTCATGTAACGAGTGCAGATCAGCTGGGCATCGCACCAGCTGAACTGCAGCATACGCTGAAACTGGCGGGTTTGCTGCAGACTTCACTTGAGATCGATACCATTCTGGGCTTTTTCATCGATGCCCTGCAAGAGAAAATAGAATTCGATGGGGTGCATTTCGAATACTCACCCTTACTGCTTGAACATAAGTTTGGCCAGAAAAAGCGGCATACCTGTTCCTACCGGCTGAAACTTGCCGGTGAATTTTTGGGTGAACTGGAATTCAGCCGTCGTCATCGCTTTGCCCAGCAGGAAATGGAACAACTGGAAAACCTGTTGCGCCAATTGATATATCCCTTGCGCAATGCCATCTGGTATCAGCAGGCAGTAACTGCCGCTCAATTTGATCCTCTTACCGGCATCAAAAATCGCGCATCGCTGGATCAGAACCTGGTTCGCGAAGTCGACCTGGCACACCGCAACAAAACCCCCCTGTCGCTGATCATCGCTGACATCGATTTCTTTAAGAAAATTAATGACCAGTTTGGCCACAGCGCTGGCGATGAGATCCTCAAGGCCTTCGCCAAATGCATAGATGACAATCTACGTGCCAGCGATATCGTTTTTCGCTATGGTGGCGAAGAATTTGTAGTGCTGCTAACAGGCACCGATGGCCGTAGCGCCCGCGCTGTCGCCAACCGCATCCGCAAGGCTATTGAAAGTTTCAGCTTCAGTCACAGCAGTCATGATGACTCCAGCAAAGTCCCCCTGACCGCCAGCCTGGGAACCGCCAGCTTGACCGCCAAAGACACGGTAGAATCCCTGTTTGATAAAGCCGACAAGGCGCTTTATCACGCAAAAGAAGCCGGACGTAACCAGGTTATAAGTTTCCAATCATTGATCAAAAGCGCTTGAAGCCAAACCTTAAACGGAGATTTTTTGAACTACATCACAGGGAACCACGGGAACTACGGCTGAAAACCGCTATACTACAGGTCATCGATTGAACTTCAAACGGCCTGCTCTATGGACTACCTTGGACAACTAGAAAAAATACTCGAATCCAAGTATCGCTTGCTCACTATGGAGACCTACGATACTGATCGGGTCGTTGATTTGTTTACCCAGTTGAGTCGCTTTAGTAACAAAGCATTTTACATGAGTCGAGCCAATGATGGCATGCATCGGTTGGGCGCCTCACATATCACTATTCCCCGTACAAAAACCGCCCGGGAACAACTCGATCACATCGAGAACACCCGCCACTTCGGTATCTATATCCTGCGCGACTTCAATTACGCATTGGATGATCCCAACATTATTAACCGGCTCAAGGGCATCGCCACCAGTCCTGAGGCCAAGGTGATCATTTTTCTGAGTGAGTTCGTGGATCTACCCAAAGAACTTAAACCTTATACTATGCGCTCCAAACATCAGCTCAAACACGCCATTTAAAATCAACAACCACCCACAGAGCAGCATGATTCCCTCTTTTTTGAAAAGGCTATGCTTACAGGTGAATGATCAAATGATTTTATAAACGTAGTGCCGACTAGTTTAAAAATAATCCCTCCGGCACTTTTTACGCGTTTCAACGCTACAAACACCGTCCGCAAAAAATTGCGGACGGTGTTTTTTGTGCCATAAATTGGAGAGCTAAAATAATTTCTTAACCTCATCAAATATGCTGTCTTTAAAGTGTACTTTTACCGTATCTCCAAGGTGTACTCTTTTTGCTTTTTCTGTATCGTCAATCACTATCCATGCGTATTTTTTGCCAATTTGATTACTGACAGAGCCATCTACCAACTTTCTTTCTTCAAGGTTGGTTTTACCCGTCAGTTGATCTTCGTTTTTGAATGTTTGAATAATATCGACTTCCTGTCCTTCTTTTACGCCTGCAAGCTTACCCATTGTTATTTTGAATATATTTTTGCCATCATTAACACGATAATCGGTTATATAGCCGCGCGGAGCAAAGTTATTTTTTAATTGTACTTTTGATTCATATACAGCATCCGAGCCTGCAGCATCAACCAAGCTCTCTAGCTGTGCCTTATTATAGGGCGGACATTGGTGAATGGAATTGTAATGGCTATATCCATGATTACTTAACTCCTGCGACTTACTCTTTGTATCTGTGATAGTTATGGTGTCAATCAGATTTAGTGATGGTAAAGCGTGGACTTTTAAAGTAGCTTCAATGGATACAGCATAACTGCATCTGGGAGGGCTGTAATAATAGTTACCTTTATCATCAACGCTGGATTTGGCGGCGTAGTATGTTTGAGTGAAATTAGCAGTTATAATTTTTCCGGTAACGCTAAAGTCAGCAACTTCTGGACCTTTGTAATCATGTCTCCCCTTTAACTCTGCGAGTTGTATTTCTTTTTGTAATTTAGACGCAAGTTTCCGATCGACCACTTCAACTCCGGTGTCTGACAATAGGTTTTCAATTTTAGTGCTAATTGCCGTCCCTAGTTTTGCATTTTTTGCAACGCTTACATTACCGTCATCGATATTCATGACAATAACGCGAGTCTTTGCGCCGCTTAACTGTGCTTTACTGGGCATAATGCTGGCCTTTACCAACGGCTGTTTTTGAAATGATGATATATCTTTTATGTTGCTACCGCCCATAAAACATCCACTTAGTAGCCCGCTGGCAATAACAGGATAGATATATTTATGCATGACACTCCCCTTATGTTGTGATCGCTTGTTTAAGCGTTGTCTTTAATTAACCCCAATGATTCAAGAACTCCATTTTGCTTGAATTTTTTTCCCATATTTTCAACTGCCAAAGCGGATGCGGCGTTTGCATCGCTAGGCGATGAACCGGACGCCTCATATTCTTTGACTGATATGACTCGTTTGTTTTTATCGCTTATTTTTATGCGAACTTTAAGTTGCGATATATACTGAGAGAATATAATCGAGCTTTTTACTGTGCCGCTTATTTTTACGTATGCATCAGCACCTTTTTTATCAGTCACGGATGCGGATATTTTTTCATTGTGCATCAAGGTAACTAGATGTTTTGCAAACCCTTCAAGGTTTGCGCTTGAGCTAACGTTAAATTGAACAGCGTAAAGAAGACTGTTTGATTTTCCCAGGATCTTGTTGTAATAAGATAGATACTTGTCGGTGTTTTGTTTTCCACCTGCTGCCTGCAGCAACAACACCAGGGAACGAGCTTTGCTCATGGGGGACTCTAAATCCCGTGTCGCGATAAATTTCTGCAGTTTCGTTTTTCCGGGTAGCCCGTGCATGGTGTTCCTAATTTTGTCATCAATCTCCTTGAGGCGTGACGATGTTGTTTTGATAAACCCGCGTCGCGACATGCTGATTTGCATGAACAATTCTCCGCCCACCTTCTCGGATTGCAAAACTTTATAGTCAGAAAGTTGCGTATCAATAGTACGGGTGCTTATTTGCTGGTTAGCGCTACGGGATACTGAATTATTGAACTGGCTTATTTCACTTTTGCTTTGACTGCTAATCTCGGTGATAAGCTTGCCGGTGATATCTTTTAACGCAGTTTCTTTCGCTTCATCATAAGAGAAACCACTACCTATTCCATATATGGTTTCTGAAGTATCGGCAGGCGGATTCGATACCCAGGTTGGAATGCTGGCGATTTTTTCTGGTTTGGATCCCAATGAACAGGCCTGAACCGCCAGCATCATTATTATTCCAATAACAATTATTTTAATCATAATCTGAGTTGTATCCATAAAAAACAATCTTATGCACAAGCATAAAATTGTCTCTGGAGGCTTATTTTGCCATTTTTGCGATATCTGCGGCGAGTTCATCCTGCCCCTGTTTTGCTTTAAATTGTTGCCATAAGGCTCGATCATTTTTCATACTAGTTTTAAGTGCTGCTTCAGACAGTTTGGCAACGTTGGTGGGATCAATACCAAGCAGCACATACAAGTTTCCATTCGGGCTATAGCGTGTTTTATAAATCTTGGTTCCTGCCAGTGTTTCACTGGTGATTTGTTTGGTGACGGACGTCATAGTTTTATCAACAGTTTCAGAATCAGCTGCACCAGTGGTTTCTGCATATTGTTTGATCATGTTGTTAACTTTAACCTTCATACGCTGAGCCAACTGCACACGGGCTGATGTGGCTGCCATCTGTTTCATGAAATCATTACCGGCGGCAGATTTGTCGGCAGAACCCACCGCATAAACGTCAATACCCAGATTGGGGACGGGCTCATCACAGATCCAACCTGGCGCGGCTTTATCTGTTGCATCAGGGAAAACACAATCTGCAACAACTTCTTTCTTTGGGGAAGATCCGCAACCAGAAAGGAAAGCAGAAACAGTTATTCCAGCCATCAGTAAAGTGAATTTATTCATATTTTTATCTCCATAAAATAAATGGTTATTGGTTAAATATTAAATCGTTAATTTCAAGTAACTCAAGGGGGGGGCAAATAGTTATTTAGCCTGCCAACGGGTAGAAGCTTCTATTATTTTTATTTTGGACCCATAATGTTCATGGATGGGTTCGGGGGCTGCAGGTTTTGGTATTTGTTTTTTCGAGCTTGGGAAATTCTGTGTTGAACTCTTTAACCGCACTATCGGAGGCATTTTGTTGCCGATAGTAGGATGAGGAAACTAGAGTTTCGGCAGTAATTTCAGAATAAAAAGTAAAACCGAAAAAAAATAGAAAACATTTATTTGTGACACAATACATCGTTCGTCATCCTGATTGATATGATTGAAATCCAGTTTCTTGCTGTGTAAATCTGTAGGAAAAAAATTATTAATCTATGTTTTCCATGCTTTTCCTGATTACATCAAGGTAATTGTTACCCTTAATCACTCAAGATAAGAAAGGTTTATTGTTATTTGTAATAAATTTTGTGCAGTATAAGGGATTAGAAAGAAAATGGAAGTATTACGATAGTTATATGAGGAACTGGGTAATAAAAAGTTTATAGACGTAGTGCCAACTGGTTAAAAAATAATCCCTCCGGCACCTTTCCTGAGCTATGTTGAATTAATCCGAGTTCTATTCAGAACTCTTGGCAGGAGGATTTTTTTCGATATAGACGACAAGAAAACCGCCCCAGGGAAGCGATGCAGGTAATAATCGTTCCAGTATTCGCGCCCCCAACTCTGCACTCGGCAAAAATATTGCTGTTGCTGATTTAAACACCAGCGGCTGGGGGGAAAGCACGTCAATCCATTTTCTGACATCCGCCAGCGTATCCCACCGCGCACCTCGATAGGCACCCTGTCCCTGTTTCTGTCGATAAAGCAAACTATGCCGGTTCAGCAAACCCAGCAGTACGCCCCTCTTTGCCAGACGCCACATTTCTAGTAGCGCCTTTTCTGGTTGCGCCACAAAACACAAGCTGGTAATCGCCGAACAATAGTCAAAGCTATCACTTTCAAAGGACAGTGCTTCCGCTGAGCCCTGTATATAAAGCGTTTTTGAATCTTGTTCTCGGGCATATTTGAGCGCCGCCGCATTAGAATCAAGACCGATTGTCTGCAGCCCTGAATCTGCAAAATGGCGAGAAAAGTAACCGCTGCCACAGCCGATATCAAGCAGGCGCAGATGGACTCCGGTATTTAACTGCACTGGCAACAGTCGCATTAATAGGGAAAATTCTTCCGCCCCGATCCAGTGCCCCCGTGGAGTGTGATACCAGGCTTCATAAGTATCAATATCCACCCATCGCTCTCCTTAACCGACGTTTTGAACATTCGTTAACTGAAAACGTTTTACACAGATAGCCATCCATGTTCTTGAGAATATTATTTGTTTGTCTGCACACACTGCGTTTTCTGCATTACGTTCACCTTCTTTATTCTTTCCAATTCATTGATGTCGCCTTTGATCCGCAGCAAATCCCCGTCCAGAGCCGGTTGACCGTACCACCATTGATAATCCGGTGACTGGTGCGCAACCCCCAGATAAACATTTTTAAGATGCACGGACTGCATTTTTTGGTAGCGTTTTTCAGCAGGCTTAAGTTCCTCGCTGGTATACTGCTTGCGCGCCTGTAACAACAAGTGACTCGCCTCCCTGACCTTCATGCGGGCAATCTCCAACATTTTCTCACCATTATCAAACAAGCGGCTAAGATAACGTGGGGCATGACAATCCTGGCAAACTTGGCGCCTAGCATCCTTTATAACTTTTATTTCCTGCTTGTTTTCCTGTAGTAGATCTTGATTACGCACCATTTCTGAAACATTATGTCCAGCAGCATGCATATGGCAATAAGCACAGCCGGGAGTGCGATAATTTGCCTGTGCCAGAGGCTGAGTCCAATCCCATTTATTTTTTTCAAGTTTCAATATTAATCCGTGTTTGGAATTAGCGTAACTATGAACCACCGGATTTTTCTGACCACCATGACAGGCAATACAGGCTTCATCCTGACGCGCCTTTACCGCAGCGCCACTATGCGAGTCACCATGACAGGCAACACAGCTTGCTACCTGTTCACCTTTAGCATGGGCACTCACACGCCAGTCGGCCACTAAACTTGCATTTATTTTTTCATGGCACTGAACACATTGTTCATTATTAAACTTTCCTTCTGGCAATATTTTTTTATCAGAAGAAAAAGCGGAACCTGAAAACAAATAGCAGGCCAATAGAGTAAAAATAAAAAGAACAACTCCACTTATCTGTGTCTTAACGTAATCTACACTTGATTTAACGCTATCAGGAGAAGAGCTATTCATTTAATTATTCTCCCGGTTGTAATCCGTATATTCACCCTGTTTCCAGAACGCATCGGCTTCAGCCTTAATTCCGACTTTCTTCTCTGCCTCGCTCAGGGTGCGCAAAACATTGGCGTTACGGCGGATATTTTCCAGCGCGCTATCCATAGCCGCATGACCTTTACGAACAAACTCTGCGGCACCATGCGCAGCCCCCTTGTAGGCACCTAAATTATCAAAGTACCACATATTAAAATAATCTCGTTCAATCGGGGAGATATTATAAAAAGCCGAAGCCTGCCCCTCAAAAAAACCTATCCTTTCCATCTGAAAAAAGGAATTTTCCGAATCAGTTGGATAAGGCGGGCGTTGTTTGGCGGATGGATATAACTGTCCTTTACTACGCAGATCTTTTAATATCCCCTCGGCCGCATAGAGTTTTTTCCATGCGCGTTTTCTTTCTGCATCCATTTTAGCCAGTTGCTGTCTAGCCCAATCAGCTTTATGACAATCGCTGCATAGTTTCACCCATTTTTCCCGTTTCACTTCATTGCCAGACGTTAGCGGATTAACTTGCTTTAAACCAAACTTCCAAATGGATTTCTCCGCCACTTGATGTTTGCCTCGATTCATATGGCAATAAGCACAAGTCGGCACTTTATAATTTCCCTTTCGCAAAGGCTTCGACCAATCCCAACTGTCTCCTTCAGTCAGATAGATCTGTCCATGTTTCGAAGCAAAATAAGTTTCATCATCCGGATGGGGGGGGCCGCTGTGACAGGTAATACAAGCCTCAGGACGACGTGCTTCCGCCACACTAAACTGGTGTCGGGTATGGCAGGAATCACACTTGGTTGCAATCGAATGACACTGCAAACAGGCAGTTACCTCAGCCTTGGGTTTGTCGACAAAATGTTTTGCATCCTGAGCCCGGTCCATCGCCAGCGCATGAGAAGGGAAACCAAAACGCTTTTCATCATTGAAATCGGCATGCTGGGTGGTATGACAACCACCGCATATTTTTGGCGTAGGCAAGTGCAGGTTTTGGTGATCATTGCCGTGACAATCGGAGCAATAAACAATTTTCTTCGCCTGTGAATGGCGACTCTTGCGCCAATCATTAACGATACCCGGCGTTACCGCTGCATGACAAGAGACACATTCCTTGCCCTTGAACACACCGGTCATGGTCTTTACCGACTTGTAAAAGTTATCAGGATCCCAGTAAGAAAAAATAGGCACAGGCTTCCATAACCGCGAATATAAACCTGCTCCCGCACCACTCTCGCTCCATTTGACATAATAAAAACCGACCGGCACTGCAATCAGAATGATGATCAGCGGAATCCAGATATAACGTACTCTCTTTGCTTTCATGAGTGACTCTTCCACCAACGAATAAATCCCAACAACATAAACAGGAAGACACCCACCCATAATAACCAGAGTCCTCCACCTTTCGCACCCTGTTGGGTGGCGGCAATCACCTGTTCACTACCGTCTAAAAGCATCATATGTTCCCTGGTATGATGCACCCAGACAGGTAAAGACTGAAGTGACAATATAACGATTAATTTTCTCATAAGGCTCAACCTAAACCTGAACATGATAAACACCTAGATTGGACTAGATGTAATGAAGTACAACATAGACAGCATTTAAAAACTATTTACTATTGTTGGGTAAACGAAACACCACAGGCACTTCATTTTATCCAGTCCAAGCTGCCATTTTTTTAATCTTCTGTACAATTGAAAAACTGTCAAGAATACCTTCAGCCGCACAACGTCCGGCGGCAATAGCTGTAACAATTAAATCAGGTCCATGGGTGTTGTCGCCACCGGCATATATTTTCGAATGCGAGGTCCGACCCTGTGCGTTGATACAAATAAGACCTTGCTCATCTGTTTCCACATCCAGTTGTGACAACCATGAGGGTGCCTGGGCAAGCTGCCCGATGGCAAAAATCAATGCATCACAATCCAGAATCATTTGCACCGATATATCACCAGTCTTATCAAAACGCACTGCAGTGATCTTCTGCTCACCCATAATTTCAAGCGGTGAAGCTTCAAATATAAACTGCACACCTTCATCCTTTGCCATCTGTTGTTCTTTCGGCGAGGCACGCATAGCCTTCTCTTCCCCGCGACAGATCACGCTGACACTGGTGGCGCCCTGACGAATTGCCGAGCGAGCACAATCCATGGCGCTATCGCCGCCACCCAGCACCAGCACCCGTTTAGCTGACATAGCATCAGCACTATTGTTACGATTAACCTCGGCCAGAAAATCCAGAGCAGTGTAAATACCGTCAAGATCACAGCCGGGTATATCCAGTGTTCGCGAGATCTGCGCACCGAGTCCCAGGAAAACCGCATCATAACTGTTCACCAGTTTCTGGATCAGCGCCGCGCCCACTTCTATGCCCATTTGAAAATGCACCCCGTTCTGTTCAAGCAAGCTCTGGCGTCGTCTGAGGATAGATTTTTCCAGCTTAAAAGGCGGTACTGCGGTGGCCATCAAACCACCAGCCAACATTCCCCGATCAAATACCGTCACTTCACAACCGGCCTTGTTCAGTTCATCGGCACAGGCCAGTCCAGCCGGGCCTGCACCAATAATAGCGATACTTCTACCTTTATGTTTTTGTTTATCTGGCTGCGCTGGTTGCCAGCCCTGTCTGAAAGCCTCATCGGTAATAAAGCGTTCCGCCAGACCGATAGTAACGGCACCATCTTCTTCTCTGGCTTTGGTGCAACTACCTTCACATAGACGATGCTGGGGACAAAGACGACCACATACTTCTGGCAAATTACTGGTAGCATGTGAGATCTCAGCCGCTGTTTTTATATCACCACTGGCCAGTGCTTCCAGCCATTCGGGAATACGATTTTTTAGCGGACAGGCATTTGTGCACCCCGGCACACCACAGTCCAGACAGCGGGCTGCCTGTTTTTGAATTTGTGCAAAAACAGGAGACAAACTCACCTCTTGCCAGCCCTGGCGGCGCTCGGCAACAGGCTGATAGCCGCTATCTTGTCGTTCGATTTTATCTGTAGTTTTACCTTTTAATAAATGACTGGCGTTTTGCCTCAGGGCAGGCCGGAATAGATTACGCACATCGCGCACTTCCAGCGCATCGGTCGGACAGGACACTACACAGCGGGCGCAACCCATGCAATCTTCCAGTGCAGTAATACGCCCTGCTTCCTTGCCCTGTTTCCATACCGGGATACCCATGTCGCAGACCTGTTCACAACGCAGGCAATCAATACATTTTTCCGTATCCATGTTGATACCATAAAAGCCAGCATGGTTAAGCAGGCCAAAGGTAGCACCATAGGGGCACAGGTAACGGCAATAAAAACGATTGCCAACGATGGGAGCAATAAAAAAACTGCCAAAATAAGTCATCGCGACAACAAGATAAAAGCCACCAACAAAACTTACTGTCCATGAATTGGGTGGGAACTGAGTGACCACCATCACACCAACGTAGTAAATAAAGAAAAACCACTTTGAGTGACGCAACTTCCAGCTCCAATCAGAACGCAGAGTACGATCACGAAAAGCAAAACCCACAGTTTCACGCACACCGACACAGGGGCAGTTGAAACCACAGATAATACGGCGACCAAATAAAAATACGGCGGTCAAAATTAAAAAGAAGGTTATGGTTCCAGGAACATGCAGGGAAGGAAATACCGGCTGGCCCCAGAGAAATCCTACATAGGGTTCAGATACTGGATACAGCCAGGGGATCAACCACCAGAATACTGTCACCATAAAAACAAGAATCATCAGCCGCTTGCGGGTATAGGCATTTTTCTCCGCCAGGATACGCCAGAGTCCGAAACATAAAATAATTGCATATTCGGTATAGCGATTGAGCCAGATAGGGTTCTCAAACCACATTAACCAAGTTTCATTCAACCAGCCGACAAAGGCCAGCGTAAATACTGCCATGCTCAATAGCTGAACTGGTAAGCTATAGCGTGCCGGCATAAGATCCTGTTGCGTACTTTTAACAACGCGAGGATTATGGGTCAGGATATTTTTTATTTGCATTATCATGCCATCGTTCAGTATGCAGATTGGGCATCTAGCTGTTGCTTAGCCCAATCTGCATTTGTTTCGGTGAAATAAATCTGTTTCAGAAAACCATAACCTTGTCACTGTCTTTAACCCAGGCGGACAGTGCTTTCATAGAACCTCGTTCGACACCCTTGATCATACTCGCTTCATCAATGGCACAGCCATCCAGTGCCATACCACAGGCTCGCACCTCAAGACCACATTCAATCAACTCAGAAATCAGAGTCTCAAGATTCACCATACCATCTGGTGCTTGCTGATTTTTGCGCCCGACTTCAACACCATCATCAAGCAGGTGTACCCGCACATCCATGTCTTCTGTCAATGCTGCACAGGCAAAACGAAGCGCATGCCAGGCCTTATTATTGGTTTTATAAGGTGCGTTCTGAATAACAATGATGATACTAGACATGGCTTTACCTCGCTAAGAAAAACTGTTCAATCAAAATGTAACTGGCTACCAATAGCAAGAAAAATCCAAACCCTCGTTTGAGCAAGTCCGCTGGCAAGCGGTGTGCCAGCATACTTCCGACAATGCTTCCGGTAATGGCTATGCTGGTAAATATCGCCATCAGAGAATAATCAATCTCCACTGCTCCGGCATAGCCTGCAAAACCGGAAAAAGACTGCAGTGCCACAATGCTTAATGATGTCCCTACTGCCTGCTTCATAGGCAAGCCGGAAAGCAACACCAGAGCCGGAACAATCAGAAATCCACCGCCAACACCAACTACTCCGGATAGAAGTCCCACCGCAACTCCATGCAGGGCGATATGCCGATAATCTATATCATTACAGTGACCATCAGCACATTCCGTGCAGGCAGCACCTACAGATTTGTGCTGTGCTATCGGTTTTAACATTCGCCAGGCGGCCGCATACATCACCAGCGCAAACGCACTGAGCTGGATGACTACCGGCGTGATAAGCCCGAGTTTGGCACCGGCAAAGGAACCGATAACACCAAATAAACCAAAGATGGCAGTAACCTTGAAATTCACATTACCCTTGCGCCAGTGCTGCAAGGCCGTGATCGTCGCGGTCACTGAAACAATCCCAAGACTCATAGCAATAGCCGACTTGGGTTCAATATGAAGTAAATAAAGCAGTGCAGGCACGGTAATAATAGAACCACCACTGCCAAATACGCCCAACAACATACCTGTAATCAGGCCGGAAAAAATAATTGTAATCGACATACTCTTTTCCTTTTAAAAAATTCAAGCACAAAAGCCTCAGAATATAAACAACAGTGAGACTCAATAATCGATGTTGGGCTTCGTACCTCTGCCCAACCTACCTTATTGGATCGGATACCCCTGTTTGTTCCAGTCCGTCATCCCCATCTTCGCCACATGCACATCGGCAAAGCCTTTTTGTGTCAATATCTGCGCAGCTTTTGCTGATTTTCGATCAGTACGGCAGATAGTGACGATGGTTTTTTCCAGATAATCATCCAGTTCATGAACACGTGCATTCAGTTCTTCCAGCGGCAACAACCTAGAACCAGAAATATGCCCCTGCTCCCCCGCATAATCTTCTGGCGTACGCACATCCAGCACCAGCACGTCTTCTCCTGCGTCCAGCTTCTGTTTCAGCTCTGGAATCGTAAGCATGGGTTTGCTGCGTAATTTGCCAATCAAACGTGGCAGAAAACTGACTACCGCCAACAACGCCAACGCTAGCATTGCTTTCTGTACAATATCTTCACCACCGGTTGCCGCTTCACGACCGATATAACCCAGGTAGGTATAAGCAATTGCGCCCGGTAACATGCATATATAGCTTGCAACAATGTACTGACTAAAACTTATCCGGGTTAGACCCAGGGCATAATTCAATAGGTTAAAGGGAAATAATGGCACTAGGCGAGTAAAGGCGATAAAACGCCAGCCCTCGTTTTCGACACCGCTTATTAATTGTTTCATCCATCCCCCGGTTTTCTTCTCCACCCAGTCCGAAGCTAGATAGCGTGCAGCAAGAAAGGAAATGATCGCGCCGATGGTTGCAGCAGTAAGATTATAAAAAGTGCCCAGCAGTGGCCCGAACAAGGCCCCCCCCGCTAAAGTCAACATCGACCCAGGTACAAAAAAAACGGTAGCCAGTATGTAAATCAACATAAATAACAGCGGTCCAGCTGCACCCGCGCCCTGCACCCAGGACTCCAGTGCTGCAGTATCCAGCTGATCCCGGTACATTACTGCCAAGGCAATGCCGGCAACTAACAAAAACAGCAGACTAAAACGTAATAATTTTGAATTCATAATATGACCTGTTAAGCCGGTTTAGGAGTTTTCATTCCATTGGCGACGATTAATCACGTAACCACTAAGCTTGCCTATAAAAGGCATGCTCAACATTCCTGTTATCCAGGTACTTTGTTTCAGTTCTCTAAATTTATGGATGCCAATAGTCATAGCCTGATGGCCCGCGCGCGGCTGCTCGCGATAAGTGCCAAACAATCGGTCCCACCAGCTAAGGCTAAAACCAAAATTACTGTTTGCTTCATCATCTTCCACTGAATGATGTACTCGATGCATATCCGGAGTAACGATAAAAAATCGCAGCAGTCTATCCAGACCTTGAGGCAAGCCCACGTTGCCGTGATTAAACATAGCCATCGCATTGAGTGTGACTTCAAAAATAATCACAGCTACCACCGGCGGGCCTAATAGAAAAATTGTTGCGAATTTAATCAACATGGAAAGAATGATTTCAAGTGGATGAAAACGTGCCCCGGTGGTAACATCGTAGTCAAGGTCGGCATGATGCACCCGATGTAAACGCCAGAGTACGGGAATAGCATGCACCATCACATGTTGTAGATAGATGATGAAATCCATGATAATGACAGCAGCAATAATCGCCACAAAATCCGGTATCACATAGTAATTAAACAGCCCCCAGCCCTGCGCATGGGCAAAGGCGGCAACACCTACCGCCGCAGCGGGAAACAGCAGGCGCAAAATAAAGCTGTTAAGGAAAACTAGTCCCAGATTATTACTCCAGCGAAGCAGTTTCGAGACCTGCAAGGCCCGCCGTGGCGCACGCCATTCCCACACGGCCATCAGAATAAAAATGCCAAAAAAGAAGCTGAGTCGAATACTCACTTCATTGGCCAGCACAAAGTCTGTCATCGTAAATAATCTCTCTAAAAGTTGAAGGGGGAATTTGCCCCGCCCACAAGGAATGCTAAAATTAGTATAGTGGTCATCTATTCAATAGATCACTTGAATAGTAGAATAGAGGATTTTCAAAATATGTCAAGCGGACATTTTAAACAGGATTTATTTATCCAGTTTGCTCGTATAGGAAAAGCATTAAGCAATGCTAACCGACTGGAATTAATAGAGTTTTTGGCCCAGAGCGAACGTAGCGTCGATCAGCTGGCCAAAGTCTCCAATCTCAGTGTCGCCAACACCTCTCAGCATTTGCAGCAATTACGCCAAGCCGGGCTGGTTATTTCCCGCAAGCAAGGCTTAAAAGTCTTCTACCGGCTGAGCGGCGATGATGTCATTGGTCTGTTGGAAGCCGTGCGAGGCGTGGCCGAGCGCCATCTGGCTGAAGTAAATCAACTGGTGAAAACCTATCTTACCGTAAAGGACAACCTGGAGGCCGTGCCCGCTCAGGAACTGCTGGATCGTGCGCGCGAGGGGCTGGTCACCGTGCTGGACGTACGTCCACCAGAAGAATATGCTGCCGGCCATGTGCCCGGTGCGGTCAATGTACCGCTCAGTGAACTGGAACAGCATCTCGATGAACTCGATCCTCATCAGGAAGTGGTTGCCTACTGCCGAGGCCCCCACTGCGTATTAGCCTTTGATGCGGTCGCGCGTCTGCGAGAAAAAGGTCTCAAGGCCCGCCGTCTGGAAGACGGCTTTCCTGAATGGAAAAAAGCGGGACTGCCGGTTGAAACATAACGATCAGAAAAAAGATTTACACTTCAAAAGATTAACTTAATCAATAAAAAGGAATATCACTCATGAGCCATGAAACACCCGATAGCTGCTGTGGCACCCCCCCCTCTGAACAAACAGGAGACCGTCAGCATAGCCAGAATGACGATATACGAAAGCATGTTCGCGACAGTTATGCCCAAGTTGCCGAAGCCAGTAATAATGGTGAAAGCTGTGGAGTCGAATCCTCTTGTTGCGGGGTTTCCGCTGAATTGGATATCAATACCCTCAATTCCCTGCGCCTTGGTTACAGTGAAAACGATATGGGCAGTGTTCCAGAAGGCGCCGATATGGGACTGGGATGTGGGAATCCTCACGCCATTGCCAGTCTGAAAGCAGGCGATAAGGTCGTTGATCTTGGCAGTGGCGGTGGTTTTGATGTGTTTCTCGCCGCTCGCGAAGTAGGCGCAAACGGTCTGGTTCTCGGTATCGACATGACCCCAACTATGATCAGCAAGGCACGCAATAACGCCGATAAAGCAGGTTTTAGCAATGTTGAGTTTCGGCTGGGTGAAATTGAACATCTACCCGTTGCTGACAACAGCATCGATGTTATTATTTCCAACTGTGTTATCAATTTATCTCCTGATAAAGCGCAGGTTTTCCGTGATGCCTTCCGCATACTAAAACCGCAGGGCCGACTAGCTATTTCAGATGTCGTCGCTGCAATCGAATTACCAGAAGAAATGCGTAACGATAAAAAATTGCATGCTGGCTGCATGGCTGGTGCCTCCCTGATTGAGGATCTTCACGACATGCTGGAACAAGCAGGCTTTGAACAAATAGAAATAACCCCCAAAGATGAATCACGGGAATTTATCCGTGACTGGGCTCCTGATACAGGCGTAGAAGACTACGTTCTATCAGCCTATATCCAAGCACTCAAACCCGCTTCATAGCAGGCGCAGAATTAACCAATAATAAAAACAGCGGGGATGACAACAAAATGGAAAAAAACAGACCCCTGAAAAAATTTGTCTATCATATTCTCATTCGCCGGCTAACGCTGGCGGCGCTTATCATTGCCGGTGTAGTTTCATTCATCGCCTATGATCATTCTAAAGACATGGTCATCGACACTGTAATCAAAGTCTCTCAACTGAAAATTAGCATGGTTCGTGCTCAATTTAGGCAACTGATGAAACAAGGCAAGCTTGAAACAAAACAGGCTCTGCTTGAAGCCATAAACTATCCTCCGGGTTCAAACATACGCATCAGGGAAGGACGCTATGTCTATGCCATGATTTATAATAACCAGGGGCATCATATCGAAGCCTATGAAGATCACAACTATGCCTCTTTAAATACTGTCAAGCAGTACATCAACAACATGCCCGCAAGCTACCCAACTACCGACAAACTTGAATATTCTGTAATAGATATTGCCGGCCAACCCTATATCTATACCAACACCCGCCTAATCGCAGGTGCGAAACAGTCTCCCATCTATCTACATGCAGTATTCGCCCTCTCTGACTATGCTATTGAACTGGTCAGAAAGCAGATTATGGAAACTATTTTTTACGTATTTACAATTGTCTTTTCAACCACCTTGCTGCTCTATCCTGTAATTACTCACCTGGCAGGAAAACTTTCTGACTTTTCCACCAACCTACTCAATGCCAACCTTGAAATGTTGGAGGTACTCGGTGCGACCATTGCCAAGCGCGATAGTGACACTGACGCGCATAATTACCGCGTAACTATTTATGCTGTCGCTCTTGCAGAAGCAATCGGCCTTGAGAAAAAGGGAATGAAATCACTTATCAAAGGTTCATTTCTGCATGATGTCGGCAAAATTGGTATCCGTGACAATATCCTTCTCAAACCTGGGAAACTGGATCAAGAGGAATTTTCAACCATGAAAAATCACGTCAACCACGGCCTGGATATCATTCATAATTCCGATTGGTTACTAGATGCCGAAGATGTGGTAGGCGCACATCATGAAAAATATAATGGCCAAGGTTATCCTCAGGGTCTAGCTGCTGATGCCATTCCATTAAATGCTCGAATTTTTGCCATCGCGGATGTCTTCGATGCCCTGACATCCCGTCGGCCTTACAAAGAACCATTTTCATTTGAACAAACCATGCAAATTATTGAACAGGAGAAGGGAACTCATTTTGATCCTGAACTAGTAGACAAGTTTAGCCTGATCGCCAACAAGCTGTACTCTGAATTTTCAGGCCTTGATGATGGTGGACTCAAAGATCAACTTCACATAGTGACAAACCGCTACTTTCATAGCGGCATCAATACGCTCAGTTACTAAATCAGTCAAGAAAGGGGTATTTAACGCCAGAATAGAGTTTCTTGACAAGCTGATCATCTGGGCGTAGTTTTCTATGACAATAACCATAGATTAATTCTATCATTAATGGGTGTTATATTTTGCCCTGTGAAATAGTAGATGTTTATTTAAATTGTTAATTCATCACAGGTTTCCACTATGGCAACGAACAACATTCGTATACTTTTGCTCAGTATTTTTGCACTTTTTATCCATGCCTGCAGTACGACTGCCAACCTGAAAAACGTATGGTTTGACAAACAATACACGGGCGCGCCACTGAAAAACGTCATGATTATAGCGGTAACAAAAAACACATTAAACAGGCGCATTTTTGAAGATGCTTTAGTCAGCCAATTTGGTCAAAATGGTATCAAGGCAAGCGCTAGCTATCGCGTATTTCCTGGCGTAGACAAACTCAGTAAACAACTAATTTCGGAAAAGGCAAAAACACTTAACCTGGATAGCATCATCGTCACCACCATCACGGCAATTGAAAATGAAGAACTCTACTACCCGCCAGTAACAAGCTATGCCACTCCCCTGCCCTATTATTACAATATATGGACTTATTATCCCCAGGTTTACCAAAAACACCATACACATGGCTATAAAATCAACTATGAAAATGTAAAACTGGAAAGCAATCTCTATCAACCTGACTCTGGCAAACTTCTGTGGTCCACCCAAACAAAAATATTTGATCTTAAATCCCGAAATATTAAAACACTATCAGAATCACTAGCCTGGGAATTTATTCAATCTATGCGCAAAGCTAAACTCATTAAATAATAACGAAAGCATTTTAATTTACAACCCTACCTCTGCCGCTGATTAGTAATGGAAAACTCGACCTTTGTTATTTATCCACTCGCCTTGTTGGTTATTGCTTTTTATATTGGCGGACTTGTTGCCGTTATTCATGTAATTATGAATGGGCGCACTGCGCAAGGCACGGTAGCCTGGGTTATTGTCCTGCTCGAACTTCCCTATATCGCACTTCCACTTTACCTGGTTTTTGGAGGACACCGTTTTTGGGGTTATATTAAGGCCCGCCGCAGTGGTGACACGGAGTTGCATCATATCGTCGAAGGTTTTCTAGATTATTCTGGTGGTAAAAATCTGACCTGCGATGCCCCAATTCCATTCAAGGATATCGTTAGTTCGTTAACAAAATTACCTGTCACCCGAGGCAACAGAGCGCAACTCCTGATCGACGGAAAAAAGACTTTTCAGGCTATTTTTGAATCAATCGATGCGGCCAAAGACTATATTTTGGTGCAATTCTTTATTATACGAAATGATTACCTCGGCCAGAAACTAAAAGAAAAACTAATCCGAAAAGCGCAACTAGGCACCCAGGTTTATCTACTCTATGATGAAATTGGCTGTTTTAATTTGCCCAACCGTTATCTGCGTGAACTTGAGCATGCTGGTGTCGAGGTTAGTGGTTTCAAAACGGCTCGTGGTTGGGCGCATCCCCTACGCATAAATTTTAGAAATCACAGAAAAATCGTGATCGTCGATGGCAAAATTGCTTATGCCGGCGGCCTTAATGTGGGTGATGAATATCTGGGCCATTCATCACACTTCGGCCACTGGCGCGACACCCATCTTAAGCTTGAAGGTCCCAGTGTTCATATCCTGCAACTGACTTTTTGTGAAGACTGGTACTGGGCTACACATCGGGTTCTTACGCTTGATTGGCAACCTGACAAGCTAACTTATTCAGATCAACGCATTCTTCCAATTCCGTCCGGCCCCGCCGATAAAATGGAAACTTGCACCCTGTTTTTTGTCCAGGCTATCAATTCGGCAAGAACACGACTCTGGATAGTCAGCCCCTATTTTGTTCCCGATGAGCAAGTCATGACCGCGTTGCAACTAGCGGCTCTACGCGGCGTAGATGTGCGTATTTTGTTGCCAGACAAACCGGATCATCTGCTGGTTTATCTATCCTCTTGGTCGTACTATGAACAAGCGGAATATGCCGGGGTTAAAATATACCGTTACCAGAAAGGTTTTCTTCACCAAAAAGTCATGCTCATTGACAATGATTATGCCACTGTTGGTACAGCCAACTTCGATAACCGTTCATTCAGGATCAATTTTGAAATTACCGTGATGGTTCTGGACAAAAATTTCTGCCAACAGGTAGAGGAAATGCTAAATGATGATTTTAGTCACTCAGTTCTGGTTAAAGCAGATGAATATACCAACAAACCTTTCTGGTACCGTTTAGCGGTACGCTGCGCACGACTGTTATCACCATTGCAGTAACTTGTTGGGTGGGTCTGGTTGGTTTCACTCTTCTTATCTACCATCAACCAACCAGAGGTTCCCACGCGGAGCGTGGGAACGAGAGACTACCCTGCAGCAAGCTGACGGGGTATTAAATTGTAGCGTGCTGATGGGTTTCGCTTTGCTCTACCCATCCGACCATTTTCGCTGCAAGCAGCGGAGAATGACACCCAGAGAGATTAAAGCCAAAGAGATTTAATTCTTTGCCAAAGACACCAAATGCTGTGCAATTTTTTGCAAAGGAAGTTCGTCATCTGCGGCTCCTAGCTTTGCCGCTTCCCCCGGCATGCCCCAGACCACGCTGGTTTTCTCATCCTGGATCAGCGTTGGTGCGCCATTTTCTTTCAACTCCAGCAGACCCCTGGCACCATCATCGCCCATCCCTGTCAGAAGTACACCAATCGCATTAGGGCCGACATTTTGGGCAACCGAACGGAACATGACATCAACGCTAGGCTTATGGCGATTTACGGGTGGACCATCATTCAATCTACATATATAACGTGCCCCACTGCGCTCGACAATCAGGTGATGACTGCCTGGCGCAATATAGACATGTCCCGGTAAAATCTGTTGACCATCACTGGCTTCAAACACCGTCATAGCCGATACCCCATTCATACGGCTGGAAAACGGACCGCTGAACGCTGCAGGAATGTGCTGACTGATGACAATTCCTGGCGCATCGGCTGGCATCGACTCAAGCACATCACGAATCGCCTCCGTGCCACCGGTTGAGGCGCCAATAGCAATAATTTTATCCGTCGTCTTAAATTGTCTGGCCCCCGTCGCTTTACTGAGAACAGCATCAGCACTAAGTTTTGGGTCAACTGTCCGGATAGTATCAGCAGAATTTCGCGTTATAATCCGCTCAGATATGGGTGAAACATCCACCCCGGCAGCAACACGCACCTTAGCAAGTATTTCTTCGGCATACCCCTCCAGGCCGTCCGCTACAGAAATTTTCGGTTTAGAAACAAAATCAATCGCGCCGGATTCCAGCGCCTGCAAAGTAATATCAGCGCCCTGCTCAGTCAATGAAGAAATCATCACAACCGGCATTGGGTGCAAACGCATTAGATTTTGTAAAAAGGTTACTCCATCCATGCGCGGCATTTCAACATCCAGAGTCAGGACATCCGGTTTAAGCTGTTTTATTTTATCTCTGGCAATAAATGGATCCTGCGCTGTGCCAACAACTTCAAAGTCTGCATCACTATTAAATATTTCCGTAAGAACCTGGCGCACCAGAGCGGAATCATCCACAATAAGAACCTTTATTTTTTTCATTTATATTTTTCTCAGAAAAGTTCAATATCGCCTGTTACAGGCTTTTCAATAATTTTGCTGCGATAACTCATCTCGCGTTCTGCAATAGTATTGTTATGCATGTTGCGTAGTTTTTTAAGCTTAACCTTTCCTGCAGCAGGAAAATACATCACCTTACGCGGATAAATATCACCCACATCCTCAGATAATAGCGTTAAACCTTCAGTTTTTATGTATTCATTAACAAAGTCAATATTTCGTTTACCAATATCCATAGTAGACATATTTTTTATAACCTGACCACCACCAAATATTTTAACTTCTAGATTTTTACGTAACCCGCCATTTTTTAAAATATCATTTATCATTTGTTCCATAGCAAAACCACCATAGCGAGCCGCTTTTCCTCCCATCGCCAACTGATTTCCTCCTGCGCTGGAATCTTCCGGCAACATGAAATGATTCATACCACCCACCCCAAAGACTCGATCACGAATACAGGCTGAAACACAAGATCCTAGAACCGTTATTATCGACTCATCATGTATGGTCACATAATATTCTCCCGGCAGTATCTTTGCGGTATAAACATTATTCACCTTGTCCCAATATCGCTTGATGTGTCCAAACCCTTCAATACAACTCTTCATCTCAGGGACAACACACTCGCCATTGCTGTGCATATTACTTACCCTGTTTTTGATAAATTGTTTTTCCTAATAATTTATATCGATCACATACATTAAACATAGACTCAGAATGACCAATAAGTATGTGCCCCCTATCCGGCAACATATCCGCAAACCGGTTAAAAAGTATACGCTGCGTATCCTTGTTGAAATAAATAACCACATTTCTACAAAAAATAAAATCAAACGGTCCTTTAAATGGCCAGTCATTCATAAGGTTAAGTTGCTTAAAAGTAATAATGTCCCGCAACTTATCAGACATTCTTATCATACCTGAAAGATTGCCCTTACCTTTTTTCATCCAACGCCGCAATCGCTTTTCATCTATACCACTAACTCTTGCCTCATCATAGATGCCAGCACTAGCCTTGTTAACCATATTAGTGTCCAGATCAGTCGCCAATATTTTTACATCCCAGTCAGTCGGAACCACCTCCCGGACCACCATCGCAATAGAATAAGGTTCTTCACCAGAGGAACAGCCAGCTGACCAAATTCTTAATTGCCGATTGTTTTTATGTTTTATAATTGATGGCAACAATTCATTTTCCAGAAATTCAAAATGATGATTCTCACGAAAAAAAGCAGTTAAATTGGTAGTGATTGCGTTAACAAATTCGGAGAGTTCGGACTCATCTCCTTTGCTAATGAGATTGCAATATTCACCAAAACCGGACAAACCAAGCGCACGCAACCTCCTTACCAGGCGACCATACACCATGTCACGCTTACCATCCGAAAGTACAATTCCGGTTCGTTCGCTGATAACCGTGCGGATTGTTTCAAAGTCTTTGTCACTCAGAACAAACTCCCTGTTGCTGACGACTGGCTGTTTGGCGACTCGCATTTATTTACATTCCCTTCAGAAGGTTTCCCACTCACTATCATCACCAACGGCATGTTCAACCGAGGCCCCATTATCAGGCTCTGCCGCAGAAATGGTTTTTGATTTTTTGTTTACTGGCGCTTTGGAAACTTGCCTCGCTGATTGTTTCTGGACAATCTGTGGGCTGGAATCCACTTCACTTCCCGCTTCATTTCCGGTTCTGAAAAATCCGATCAAACTAGTCAGACGTTGCCCCTGTTCATCAAGGGACTGACTGGCGGCAGCCGCTTCTTCCACCAGTGCGGCATTCTGCTGGGTAACTTCATCCATTTGCGAAATCGCAGAATTGACCTGTTCAATACCCGAGGATTGCTCCTGACTAGCCGCTGCAATCTCGGCAATAATGTCACTGACTTTCTTGACCGCCGTGACAATTTCTTCCAATGCTTTACCGGACTGATCGACCAACTCGCTTCCCTCATCGACCTTGGCTACACTATCTTCGATCAAATCCTTTATTTCCTTTGCTGCCCCCGCACTTCGTTGCGCAAGGTTTCGAACTTCACCCGCGACCACGGCAAAACCTCGACCCTGTTCTCCTGCACGCGCGGCTTCTACGGCTGCATTCAACGCCAACAAGTTGGTTTGAAAGGCAATCTCATCAATCACACTGATGATAGCGGCTATTTTTTTGCTGCTATTGTTGATCTCAAGCATGGCCGACACCGCCTTGCTAACCACATCACCACCCTGTTCAGCCTGTTCCCGTCCAGCTACAGCAAGCTGATTTGCCTGCCGGGCATTGTCAGCATTCTGCTTCACCGTTGAAGTCATCTCCTCCATGCTTGAGGCTGTTTCTTCCAGTGAAGATGCCTGTTCTTCCGTACGCTGACTAAGGTCCATATTTCCCTTGGCAATTTCACTGGCACCGGTCGAAATCTGCTGCACCGACTGACGTACCTCGGTCACGACGCGCCTCTGATTGACAAGCGAGCTGTTAATAGAATCTTTCAGCAGCGTAAGCTGTCCCGGATAATCACCCGCTAATTGCTGGTTAAGATCACCGTCAGCCATCGCGGTCATAACCTGACTAATCTCACTAATAACCGTCTCCATCGCTTCCATCGCACGATCAACATCTTCGCGGATAGCTCCTTCAATCTCCTCGTCCATCCGGTGTTTAAAATCACCAGCGACGATCGCCTGCATTACAGCAGAGAGGGCTTGAGTCATACGCTCTAAACTATCCACGGCCGCATTAACATTATCCCGGAAGCTGGCGAATTCACCCTGGAAATCGCCCTCAACGCGCTGAGCAAAATCCCCCCTGGCCACCGCACTCATAACACCGTTAACTTCACTCAGGGCCGTCTGCACCGCATTCATACTAGTATTGACACTACTCTTTAGCCGATCAAGATCACCCTTGAGTTCAGTCTCGACCCGTTGTCCGAAATCACCGCTGGCAGCCGATGTCATAACCTTACCGACACCACTAATAGCCTGTTGCAAGGCCTGCATGTGCCGATTGAGCGTTCCCGCCATAGCCCCAAGTTCATCCTTGCCGATAACCGAGGCACGCGCACCAAAGTCACCTTCTTTCTCGACCTTATGTAAAGTTGCAACAATATCAGCAATGCTTCCACTAAGCCGCCGGCCTATAAAAAGGGCCAGAAATGCAGAAAAAGTCACAAATATGAGGGTAAAGATGCCGTAGATCGTAAGCGTCATACTAGCTTTAGCCTCCAACTGATCGGCCTCATCCAACAGCATTGCCGAAGCTTTATCTGCCACCTTTTTTATTGACTTAATGCGAGCAGTACTCTGCTTAAACCAGTCACTGGCATTGACACTGGAAAGTTCATCGCCCAAAGCAACTCTACTCATAAAAACCTTGCGCATCGCCTCAACCTTTTCATTGGCCTCACCGGACAACTGACTAACATAAAACTTTTTCAATGAGTCCTCAGCCGTCAACAGAAAATCATTATGAAACACAGCCTGATCACTTATATGAGCGATAATTGCATTAGCTTTGCTGTCATTCACTCGCCCGGAGGCAAATACAGAATTTAAAGATCCGCGCTCCTTACCTGCATGCTCCTTCATCCAGAGCAAATCAGCATAGGCCCGTGCATGACGTGAAATCGTCGCATGATCGATTTTCAAACCCAATTTCTGCACCAGCTTCAAAGCTTGCATATTCAAACCTGAATAATAAGAAAAAGCGTCGCTGCCTCGATCTAGCCGATCAATCGCGCTACGGATAGCACCACGCTCGCCAACCATATTCATAAGTTTATCAAGATCGGCCTGTATGTTGCTAAGATCCAGGTATACCACGTCACCATCTAACCATACCTGTAGATCCTTGATAGCAGCATTTGTTTTGACTCGTTGCTCACGTAGTTCCTTGCCAAAACGTTTTCCCCCGCTGCCCAAAAATCCTGCCGAGAGACCACGTTCCATAGCAAAGTTAGAAGCCACGGCATCCATCGCCTCTGATAGCGCTACCGTTTCCTGTACCATCTTCGCATTACCCAGGTCCTGCCACTTATCGCTGATTTCAGAAATGGAGAAAAACAGCAATCCCACCAGCGGGATGCTCAACATCAGCAGCAACTTATAACCAATTTTTAAATCGTTGAATCGTTTAATCATTAGATACTACTCCATGAATAATCATTAACCAGCAGGAGACAGGTAATAAACTTGGTCAAAACTCCTCCCACTCGCTGTCATCTGCTCCGGCATTCGAAAGAGAAACCACACTATCTTTACCTGCAATAGCGGCAGCTTTTGAAACTTTGTTTGACGAATCACTGAAAGGCCTCTCCGTTGGGCGTTGTCTTGCCCTCTCTGTACTGGAACTTGTTTCCACTCCTTGTTCATTTCCGGTTTTGAAAAACCCAATCAGATTGGTAAGACGTTGTCCCTGTTCATTAAGTGATTGGCTGGCGGCTGCGGCTTCTTCCACCAACGCGGCATTCTGTTGGGTAACTTCATCCATTTGTGTGATCGCAGAATTAACCTGCTCAATACCAGTAGATTGTTCCTGGCTGGCAGCAGCAATCTCGGCAATAATGTCACTGACTTTCTTGACCGCAGTGACAATTTCTTCCAGTGCTTTACCTGACTGATCAACCAGATCGCTTCCCTCATCGACCTTGGCTACACTGTCTTCGATCAAATCCTTGATTTCCTTGGCCGCTCCCGCACTTCGTTGCGCGAGGTTCCTAACTTCACCAGCAACCACAGCAAAGCCTCGACCCTGTTCTCCGGCACGCGCAGCTTCTACAGCAGCATTCAATGCCAATAAGTTCGTTTGAAAAGCAATTTCATCAATCACACTGATGATGGCGGCTATTTTCTTGCTGCTATTATTGATCTCAAACATCGCAGATACTGCCTTGCTAACCACTTCGCCACCATGCTCAGCCTGCTCCCGTCCAGCAACGGCAAGCTGATTAGCCTGCCGGGCATTATCAGCATTCTGCTTCACCGTCGAAGTCATCTCCTCCATGCTTGAGGCTGTTTCTTCTAATGAAGAAGCCTGCTCTTCTGTCCTCTGGCTCAAATCCAGATTGCCCTTGGCAATTTCACTGGCACCGGTTGAAATACTGGTGGTCGCATTATGGATCTGCTGTACCATATTCATAAGGTTGGTCATTGAAGTATTAGTAGCATCGCGTAATTCTGCAAATTCACCCCGGAAATCACCTTCCATTGTCTTACTGAGATCACCTTCGGCCATATGCCCTATAACACGCTTTACCTCCTTCAACGGTACAACCACAGCATCCATCAACTGGTTAATCCCATCGCTTAGCGTTTTCATAAATCCTTTGAACGAAGCTGTCTCAAGACGACTATCTAAATTACCGTTAATTGCCTCGCTGATCAGCGTCTCAACCTGCTTCTCAGCATTCAATTGCTGCGTCATGTCCTGCCATTCAACCGATGTTCCAAGACGCTTACCGGCATCATCAATAACAGGATTGGCAATAAGACCAAAAGTATGACCGCCGACTGTAACCTGGGTACTGTATGTCTTACTAAGACGCGCCAGCATTTCACGCTGGTGTTCAGGATGTTTATGAAAACCATCAATATTGCTATTCAATAGTTTATCCGCTGAAAAATCTGGCAAATCTTTACGCAAATCATCTTCAGCATCGCGCATCATTTCAACAACTGATTTATTAACATAAATAATATTTCTATTATTATCTGCCACCATTACATTCGTAGAAACATTATCAAGTGCCACCTTAATTCTCTGAGTTACAGCGGCTCGCACACGCGCATCATTAATATCAAAACCCACTTTTATCTGCATAGACTTCATATCACGCAACACATCACCAATCTCATCTCCGCGATAAATTTCTATATGATCATCAAAACATCCCTCGGTAATCCTCCTGAAGTAATGATTAACATCCCGCAGAGGGTTAAGGATTGTTTTACTAACCGTCACATATAAAGTTACAAACAGTATTAAAAAAGCGACACCAAGTTCCCCCACCAGCATTTCCAACGAACCTTTTGTCGGATCTATGTTGTCATAAAGTGAAAACCCCAGCAGAGTAAATATCATGGCAATAATAGATATAAGCACATAGAATTTCTTTTTTAGTTTCATGGATGATAGTGCCGCAACGGTCTTCCCCACCATCCCCTCCGGAGTCAGCGTCGCCTTCCCTGCATTTATATCCCGGTATAGTTTTTCTGCTTCTGAAATCTGTTCACGAGAAGGCTTGGTACGTACCGACATATAGCCAATACCATTTCCATTCTCGTACATCGGTGTTACATGCGCCTCGACCCAATAGTAATCACCGTTCTTACATCGATTTTTGACCATTCCCACCCATGGCCGACCCAGTTGCATATGTTTCCAGAGGTCCTCGAATGCAGCCGGTGGCATTTCAGGATGGCGAACAATATTATGATTTTTCCCGATAAGCTCCTGTTCAGTAAAACCGCTGATATCCATGAAATACTGATTTATATACGTAATGCTACCTTTTAAATCAGTTTTTGAAACAATAGTTTGACCATCGTCCATTAAAATTTCATTATCAGTAACCGGTTGGTTATTTTTCATTTCGCCACCCCTTGGTAAACATTTGCACCATTGATTCTATTCATCGACACATGAATCCATTATTTCAAGATCGCCCGAATTAAACATCTGATCAATATCCAGGACTATCACCATTTTCTTATCAATCGTAGCCAGACCTCTGACAAATTCAGTATCAACCGCATTACCAAAATCTGGCGAAGGTTTGATCTCATCTTCAGGAACGTTATAAACATCTGAAACGCCATCAACAACAATCCCAATAACCCGATTTTTTTCTTCGCTATCGACTTTTAATACAATTACAACTGTCAAGGGTCCATAATCAAGTTTTTCTATACCAAATCGAATACGCATATCAATAATAGGTATTATTGTCCCACGAAGATTAATCACTCCACGTAAGTATTCCGGTGTATTAGGTATGGTTGTCACTGCATCCCAGCCCTTTATTTCCTGCACCCGTAATATATCGACGCCATACTCTTCACCAGCCAGCATAAATGTAAGAAACTGATCGGTATCTGTCATATCGCCGACATCAATATTTACCTGATCAACTGAAAGTGTTTGTGTTGGTTCCATAATAAACCTCTTATGCTGCTATTTCCGAGCCATCATTAGCGATGCCTTTTTCAATATCCAGTTCTGTTCGCGAAAGCCGAATCAAACCCGCCACGTCAATAATCAATGCTACAGTGCCATCACCAAGTATGGTTGCCCCTGATATGCCTTTCACTTTTTTATAATGTGTTTCGAGACTTTTAATTACAACTTGCTGTTGACCCAGGAGATCATCTATAAACAAGGCAATCTTCACGCCCTCTCCTTCGACCACAACCAACAAACCTTCTTCAATCTTATCGCGTTCAGTTCCTATTGAAAAAACCTCATGCAACCTAACTATTGGAATATATTCATTTCGTAATCGGTAAAGACTGGCTTTCCCTGCCACCCCTTTTATATCATCTGTCCTGACCTGCACAGATTCAACGATAGACACAAGAGGTATAATATAAATTTCACTGCCAACACTAACTGATTGCCCATCCATAATAGCCAGTGTCAACGGCAGACGAATCGTAAATATTGAACCTTCATTTATTTTCGATGACACTTCGACTGTGCCTCCGAGATCGCGGATATTGCGTCTAACCACATCCATACCAACCCCACGACCTGACACATCGCTCACCACATCTGCAGTAGAAAACCCGGGGTTAAAAATGAGTTCATAAATCTGTTCATCTGTCAGCGTTTCATCTTCATTTATAATATTATTCTGAATAGCCTTGCTTATTATTTTGTCACGATTCAATCCGGCACCATCATCAATAATCTCGATGACAATATTCCCGCCCTCATGAAATGCATTAAGTTTTATAACGCCCAATTCAGGCTTGCCTGATAGTTTCCTCTGTTCTGGCGATTCAATCCCATGATCTATAGAGTTGCGCACAAGATGGACAAGCGGGTCACCAATTTTCTCCATAACTGTCTTATCAAGTTCAGTCTGTTCACCCGACATTTGGAGTTCTATTTTCTTGTCCAGTTTTTCACTTAAATCATGGACCAGTCTCGGAAAACGCTGAAACACGAAACTGATGGGCAACATGCGAATACGCATTATATTTTCCTGCATCTCGCGTGTATTACGTTCAAGCTGAACCAGTCCATCCCGCAGCTTTTCAATATGAATGGCTGAAAAATCTTCAACACCACCTAATTGACTGAGCATTGACTGAGTGATGACTAATTCACCCATCATATTGATAAGATCATCAATTTTATCAATAGAAACACGGATGGAACCGGAATCAGTATTTTTTGACTTTTTATGTTTTTCTGGCTTTTTTAAATTTTCTGGAACGGATTTTTTTTCACTCTTATTTTTTATCTCATCATCGCTTACAGATAAATTAGAAGAAATAATCTCCAATTCGCAATCACCCTCTACCCAGGAAAAAACCTCGTCGATATCAGCCCTGGCCAGATTCCCTTTTAGCTTAATATTCCATGAAAGATGGCAGTCCTCTGGAACAAGCTGATCAAATGAAGGTAATTTTGAAACATCTGATATAATTTCAAGCTGGCCTAATGATTCAAGTTCTCTAAAAATACGAACAGGATCATTACCTGTCTGCAACATTGCAGGAAAGGGTCGGAAATTAATTTTCCACTCACTCCCATCGCCATCATTAACATCATCTTCAGCCACTACATCAACGGTTGATTCAACATCAACCGAACCCGTCAATAAAAATTCCAGTTTCTTTTTCGCGCTAGCTACACGCTCCATATCCAACTCTTCTCCGGCTCGAAGTAAAGAAAGCATCTCGCGCAGGACATCAACTGAACTGAGTAAAAGATTAACGGCTTCCTGGGTAACTTCACGCCGTCCATCACGCATCTCATCCAACAAGGTTTCCATAACATGCGTAAAACTCGCGACATCATTCAAGCCAAAGGTTCCGCTTCCACCTTTAATTGAATGAGCGGCTCGAAATATTGTATTAATAATTTCACCATCAGCCGCACCTGTATCAAGATCCAGAAGTTCTGTTTCCATAACCTCAAGACCTTCAAAACTTTCATCATAGAAGGTCTCAAGAAATTGGGACATATCAATGGCCATATTCTTATCCAAGTACTTTATTGATGGAAGCCAGCAATTGTTCCGGATTAAATGGCTTAACTATCCATCCGGTTGCGCCAGCTGATTTTCCTTCCTGTTTTTTTCCACCCGTGCTTTCGGTTGTTAACATCAGAATCGGCGTAAATTTAAATGCAGGAAGTTTTCTTAACTCCTTTACCAGACTAATTCCATCCATGTTTGGCATATTCACATCTGACAAGACCAGATCAAATTTACTGGCTTTCGCCTTTCCAAGCGCATCCACTCCGTCTACAGCCTCAGTCACATCATGACCGTTACCCTTTAGTGTGAAACTCACCATCTGCCTCATTGACGCCGAATCATCAACTGCAAGTATTTTCGCCATTTCTTTCTCCTGCGAGAAACTAAATATAGATTTCTTAATAGCTGGTTCATTCAAGCAAAAACATTACTTTAATTATGCTTCCAATAACATCCAACCATGCTCGTGAAAACTAATCGACCTAGAAATATTTTTCTTTAGCTAAGAATAAAAAATTGCTGCTTCCGCGTATAATTTTTTATAACTTTCCCTTCATGAAAAATCACATACAACAAAAACGGTTTCCATCTCGCACCCACAAACACATCAGCCAACATTACAGACGTCTATTGGCAACACATAATTTATGCTTATATTTATTTTCAAGAAAAAGATTTTATTCCCGATAATAAAAGAAAACCACATCACAAACCACATAACAACCGTAATATAAATGCACTTATAAAGGAAAGTTCAGATGTCGCAAGCCAGAGTAATTTCAGTTCTGAACCAGAAGGGTGGCGTTGGAAAAACAACCATCACCACCAATCTCGCACATGGACTTGCTGTAAAGGGATTCAAGGTGCTTGCCATCGATCTTGATCCACAAGCACAACTGACAACAAGCCTTGGCATATTAAAAGAGAAAAATAAGCTTCTGGAAAAAAGCCTTTTAGATGACGCTCCATTAAGCAGTATTACTGTGCAAGCCAGAAACAACCTTAATATTATTCCCGCATCTCATGGATTATCTGACATTGACAAACTAACCAGTAATGGTGCAGAGAACGGTTTACTCCTCAAAAAAAAACTCACAGAGGAAATCGAAAAATATGATTTTATTCTTATTGACTGCCCGCCTTCTTCAGGCTTGTTAATCATGAATGCAATTCTTGCATCAAACGAAATTATAACCCCGATGACTGGTGACTATCTTGGCCTTCAAGGTCTAGCCTACCTGATAAGAACACTTAAAAAATTTGAAACTATACTTGAAAGGAAACTTACTCAATGGGTTGTGTTAAGTCGATTTCAAGCAAAAAGAAGATTGTCTCAGGAAGTTAAAAGCAGGCTTAAACAATATTTCCCCAACAAAATACTCAAAACAGATATATCAGAATCTGTAGTTTTAGCCGAGTGTCCTGGCTTTGGGAAAACCGTATTTGAATATCGACCCTCAAGCAAATCAGCAGAAGAATATCGATCGCTGGTTGATGATCTTTTACTGGAGAGAACCCATCATGACTAAAAAACCTTCTGCCACAATGAAATCAAATAAAACCACAAGACTTGGACATGACCCATTTGCCGATATAGAGCCCTCTATAGAAGATGAGGAAGTTTTACAGAACAAAAATATAGAGGCCGATACAAATCCAGACAAACAAGATGGTGAAAAAAATGATAACAAAGAAACATTACATTTGCCTTTACGATTTTTAATTGCCTCCGCTGAGGAAGTTTACAAAAGCATGTCATCTTTTTTGAGTTCGGAACAAAACTGCATAGAAGTGGATCCTCAAAAAACCGAATCAGTTGACACGTCGGCTATTCAGTTGCTTTACGCATTCATCTTGCAGACAAAAATAGCAGGGAAAACCATACGCTGGAAATCACACTCAAAAATAATTGATGATGCAGCCAACATACTGAATATCAACATCTCGAACGACAAAGATTAAAGCAGCATCTTTATAACCTTAAGGCTACAAACAAAATGCATATCAAAAAAGAAGCATGGCTTATATTTCTAGTTTGCCTACTATTGATAACAGAACTTGTAAATGCATATAGCTCCATTGAACACTCATTTCTACGATGGGCCATTGAAGCTGCGATACTTGCGTTATGCCTGTATGCCTTCAAACCAAACATTTCAACCAAGGAATCTCTACAACACAAAAACAATCTTTCCTCCATATCTGAAGACAGCAATTTATTTCTCACCTTCCAGAAAACCTTTAACAACATGTCAACGACAGCAAAAAAAGAACTTGGCTATGCCAGCGATGAAACTAATCGAGTTCGTGATTTCATTGCGCAAGCCATCGGCGAACTTGGAGAAAGTTTCATTAACCTTCAAGACCTGTCAAACAAACAAAATGAACTGGTTGACGATATCATTGAGAATTCTGCAAACGTAGGATCTGAGGATAGTGACAGCACAAATATTAGACAATTTGCTGAGGAGGTGGGCGAAATGATGGAACACTTCATTGGCATAATGATTTCCGTCAGCACTCAGAGTGTCGCCACAGTTCATTACATCGATGACATGGTTGAACAAATGGATGGGATCTTCAATCTTCTGGAAGATGTAAAATCTATTGCCGCCCAAACCAACTTGCTGGCTCTCAATGCGGCAATAGAAGCCGCCCGCGCAGGTGATGCCGGACGAGGATTCGCGGTGGTCGCTGATGAAGTACGCAGCCTCTCCGTTAGATCTACAGTCTTTAATGAACAAATACGAGACCAGGTTAATGAGTCAAAAATAGTTATCGCACGCGTCCGCGAAACGGTCAGCAATATGGCTTCCCGTGATATGAACGAAACAATTTCCGCAAAGGAACGGGTAAATAATTTATTGAAGAATATAACATCAATGAATGAATTCCTATCCGCAAAAGTTGGTGATATTTCATCCGTAGTTGAACAGATAAACCAGGCTGTTGGCAAGGCTGTTCGCTGCCTACAGTTTGAAGACATAAGCAGACAGACCCTGAATGCCGCAGATAATCACATCAATCATTTTATTGAGTTGAATGAAAATCTAGAACAGGCTATTAATTCTGGAGAATCTGAACAAAGCGTTCTAAAGACCCTTTGTCGCATGCAAGACATCATATTGAAGTTATCAGATTACTGGGAAAAAGAAGGTGAAAAAGCTGTATTGCAAAAGTCTATGGATGAAGGTGAAGTTGAGATGTTTTAACAATAACATACTATGCTATAAATTCATTACATTGTTTATAGCGTAGTTATTTTAAAGGTAGAAAAGGAGAATGATATGGCGGTAACAACACAAATATCTGACGATGAAAAAACCATAACCATCAAGGTTGAAGGCCGGTTTGATTTTACCCATCAAAAAGAATTCCGCGAGGCCTATAGAGATCATAACACTCCAGGCCTGACATTTTACATAGAAATGTCAGGCACTGAATATATGGACAGTTCTGCACTTGGCATGTTGCTACTCTTAAAAGAACATGCAGATAATTGCAATGGAAAAGTTATTTTAAAGAAGCCATCAGAAGCAATAAAAAAGATCCTCGATATGGCAAACTTCAATCAGCAATTCGACATTCAATAAAATATGGAAGAGCGCATGATAGAACCAATCCAGGAAGCCACGCAAGTAACTTCAAAACCGTTAACACAACGGGGTAAAGCCCTTGTGGTTGATGATGACATAACTAACCGGTTTGTATTAAGTGAATTTCTGAGCACTTCCGGTTATGAAGTAATCGAGGCTGAAAATGGCAAGCAAGCAATAGAACGTTATATAGAAGAACCTCCCGATATAATTTTTATGGACGTTATGATGCCGGTCATGGATGGCCTGGAATCATCAAAACAAATAAAATCCATGGCTAACATGGAATTTGTTCCTATTATTTTTCTCACCGCCATGACTGACAGTGACACCATCACACGCTGTACTGATGCCGGTGGCGATGATTTTCTTAGCAAACCTATCAATATAGTCCAACTACAAGCAAAAATTCATTCCATGGAACGCATCCGTGACATTCACCGGGAGATTGCCGCGTTACACAAGGAAATATACCACGAACAACAAATTGCCGAGCATATTTTCACCTATGTTATTACCCGAGGTAACGCAAAACTCGAATATATCTATACCTTATTGCGCCCAGCCGGGCTCTTTAGTGGTGACATGCTATTAATCGATTTCACTCCTTCACGTGACATTCACATACTACTGGCTGACTTTACCGGGCATGGATTATCCGCTGCACTTGGTGCCCTACCAGTATCTGAAGTATTTCATGCGATGAGCGCCAAAGGATATGGTCTCGATGAGATCCTGAGTAACATCAACAAGAAACTGTATCAGCTTTTGCCCACAAACATGTTCATGGCTGCTCAATATATAATTGTAAGTCACAATCTGGAATATATCACCGTCTGTAATTGTGGCATGCCTAATGTCCTTCTGCTAGACAGGCAAGCTAATACAATCAAAGAACGCATTCCTTCACGAGGAATGCCATTGGGAATAGATCCTGATTTTGATTTTTCAAAAATACGTGAGCACTGTGATATAACGCCGGGCGACAGACTTATATTATCCAGCGATGGCATTATAGAGGCGACAAATAATCAAGGTGAACAATTCGGTGAGAATCGCTTTGAACAAACCCTACTTAAACTGCAGGGTAAGGAGAATGATTCTTATTTTCAGGATCTAGAGAATATATTTGATTCATTTTGCCAAGGTGGTCTGCATACAGATGATATCAGCCTGGTCGAAATACCCTGTATCGCGGAAAATATTCCTCTCTGGAATAAGCAACAAACATTAGAAACAGGGGCTTCTGAAAAAGCAGCTACTCTTGCGGATGTTTCTTCAGAAATCAATCTACTTTTTAACGGCTACTGTTTGAAAAATGTTGATCCTGTGCCTCTCGTTATTAACCATATAAACCAGCTAGCCAATACTGACGTACCACATCAAGATCTGTTTGTTATTTTGAGCGAACTCTATACGAATGCACTTGATCATGGCGTCCTCAAATTAGACTCTTCTTTAAAATCAAGCGCCAATGGTTTCGAGAAATATTTTTCAGAAAGAAAAAATCGTCTTAATAAATTAATAGAAGGCCATATTCGCCTGACATTACAGATTAGACTTCATGATACAGGTGGCCAATTTAATATTGTTTTTGAAGACAGTGGCTCTGGATTTAATTACAGAGATTTCATTGGTGGAAAAACTTATGGTAGTTCCTTTAGTGGCCGTGGCATTTACCTTGTCAGACAACTGTGCACATCGCTCATCTACTTTGAACCTGGCAACCGGGTAGAAGCAGTTTACCAGTGGAGTTCTAACAACTCATAGCCTGATATCGGTAGTTTTCTAGATACATCTGAATTCACTGCTGTCCCGTTAACTTATAGTGATATTGAGTAAGTTCATAATTCTGGCAGCATTCACTTAATCAAAACCATTAAAGACATGAAATGACAGCCATC
>VAPK010620244.1_pt1 | contig 36996 bp, 36 predicted proteins | sample 3395031 | NCBI WGS metagenome assembly VAPK01 (sample SAMN08290443, study PRJNA428436) | hydrothermal vent metagenome | isolation source: Deep-sea hydrothermal vent chimney 1 | place: Pacific Ocean: Juan De Fuca Ridge
AAATAAATATAGGTTAATCGTATCTATAGATTATGGGCGGCAGGCTTGTTTTATTAGGTTTATTGGTACACATAAACAATATGATGATATTGATGCAGAGGAAATATAATGAACATCCAACCCATTAAAACTGAACAAGACTATGATAAATCTCTTGCAGAAATTGAAGAGTTTTGGGGGGCAAAAGAAGGCACGGAAAATGGTGATAAATTAGATATTCTGCTTATATTAGTGGATGACTATGAAAAGATACATTATCCAATTTTACCACCAGACCCAATTCAGGCTATCAAATTCAGAATGGAGCAGATGAATCTTTCAAGAAAAGATTTAGAGCCTTATATCGGAGGAAGAGGTAGGGTTTCCGAAATTTTAAATTATCAGAGGAAACTTTCGTTAAATATGATAAGAAGTCTTCATTCTAATCTATCTATCCCTTTAGAAAATCTTATCAGTGAAATAAAAATAATTACATAACGAACTTGGTTAGGTTGTGTGAGCAGGCTAACCACAATCTGAACGTTTGTTGGGCAAGCCCCGTTTAATAGATTTTTTCTGAACCGCCCGATTAATTGCATCCAGCTTCTATACAAAAAAATCCAGCCGACCCACTGACAACTCAGTTTACTTTGAAGTTGGTAATTCGTTACTCTCGAACTCATCCGACATTTCTTCATCTTCTAAATAAAAATCATCTTCAAAATCCAGAAAATCATCTATACTTTGTGATTTTCCATCCTTAATTAAATGCTGCCGATATTGCAGGAAAGATTCTCTGGTGAAAATATAGGGATCTAATGCCGCTTCATCTATAAACCTTAACGCGTCATCAGCTGTAGCTCTGGCGTTTACCATTTGCATGAATTGAACCGAAAACATGCCGACATAGCTTGCTGGATTTGTTGCCATATCAAAAACACCACCAGGGATTCCTCTTGTTGTCATCGGGCCTAATACGGGGATGACTAGATAGGGTCCAGCAGGTGTTCCCCAAACTGCGAGGGTTTGTGCAAAGTCTTCTTCGTGCTTTTCTAGCCCCAGCCCTGTAGCAACATCAAATAAGCCCAGCAAACCAAAAGTTGAATTAACGAAAAATCGCCCACCGTCAGCGGCTGTTTGAACAAATTTCCCTTGTAATGCATCATTTATAATGACGTTAATATCATCCAGGTTACTAAAGAAATTATGCACCCCTGTCTGAACAAATTGTGGTGTAATCCATTTATAAGCATCAGAAATCGGTTCTACAGCATAATCATCTACATACCCGTTAAACACAAATGTTTTTCGGTTTATACCTTCAAAGGGATCTGCTTCGTTAGCTATTTCCTCTTCAATTTCAACGCCATTAACATCGATTCCAACTGCTTTATGGCTGGCACATCCAGGTAAAAAAAGAAAAAGTGCTAAAACAAGTAAAACAAACTGCATACAAAAACCCTAATTGATTATTTAGCATAATTATCAATTTTTTCTTTGATTTTTGCAATTAAAGCTTCAAAACCTTCTCGTTTTAGCACACTGGTATATTCAGACCTTTTTAATGCCAAATCACTGACACCACTGGCTATGATATTGATTATCCGCCAATTATCGCCCTTTTTTTTGAGCATATAGTCGAATTTAACATCTTTATCCTCGGGCAATACAAGAACTGAATGGACTATAACACCGCCTCTTGCTGTTTCATCTTCTGAAAGATAACGAAAAGACTCGCCTGAATAACTTTTAAAGTTATATGCATAAGTAGCGATACTTAAACGGCTAAAAATATCCGTTAGTTTTAATTTTTGTTCATTAGTGAATTTTTTCCATTCTTTTCCCACAACAATTCTGGCAATTTTTGTCAAATCATGACTGCTTACAACAACACTCTCTAATTTTTCATAACGCCCTTTATAACCAAGCGTCTCTCCTTGCTTCATCGTATCAATAAGCTGATTTTGAAACTCCAGAACAATTCCTTTTGCTTCAACTTCTTTTTTTAATTCAGTATCATTATTTACTACTTCTGCTTGAGAATAATTTACTCCAATAACAAAAATAAATAAACCAACAAACAACCTAATCATCTTTAGCATACTCAACTACTCCCCCCAATCTCATATTCGTGCTTCAAGATTCAACTTTAATAGGTATACCAGAAATCAACGATTCTTCTTGTTCGGAATATTCAGGTGCTGCAACTTCCACCATGTCTCCTGTTGTTTTAGGTCCTCGCAGAGAAACCATCAATCCTTTAAGCGGATTTGATAACATATCTTCTACCGCTGTCGCTTCATATCCACAATGCGCCATACAATTTGCACATTTAGGGTTGTGCACACTGCCATATTTCTCCCACGGTGTGGTATCCATCAATTCCTGAAACGTATCTACATAGCCTTCGTCCGCTAATAAATAGCAAGGCTTTTGCCAACCAAAAACACTGAGTGTTGGATTCCCCCAAGGTGTACATTCATAAGCCTGATTTCCGGCAAGGAAATCCAGATACAATGAAGAATGATTCAAATTCCATTTCTTATTTTTCCCGATTGAAAAAATGCCTCTAAACAATTCTTTTACATCTTTACCTTTAATAAAGACATCCTGTTTTGGTGCATGTTCATAACTAAAGCCAGGCGCGATTGTGACGCCTTCAACACCTAGTTCTGTCACATAGTCTAAAAATTCTGCGACTTCTTTCGCTTTTTCACCCTGAAATAAAGTGCAATTGACTGTAACTCTAAAACCTTTACTTAAAGCCAGTTTGATCGCATCAACTGCAATATCAAAAACTCCGGTTTGGCTAACTGCTGCATCATGCCTTTCTTTATTTCCATCTAAATGAATAGAAAATGTTAAATAAGGTGACGGCGTATAGTCCTTGATTTTCTTTTTCAACAATAAAGCATTGGTACATAAATAGACAAATTTCTTTCTTGCGACGATTCCTTCAACTATTTGTGGCATTTCTTTGTGGATTAAAGGTTCCCCACCCGGAATAGAAACCATCGGAGCGCCACATTCATCCACCGCATCCAGACATTCTTTTACTGAAAGACGTTTATCTAAAATATCATCCGGATGATCGATTTTTCCACACCCGGCACAAGCAAGGTTGCAGCGATATAAAGGTTCCAGCATAAGAACCAAAGGATATTTTTTTATTCCTTTTAATTTTTGCTTAATTAAATAACTTCCAACGGCTAATTGTTGACGTAAAGGAACACTCATTTATCTTCTCCAAAAAACTGAACTAACGCGTTGCAAAAAAGCAACAATGTTTCAAAAAAATTTTGTAATACTCATATAATAGTCTATAAATAATCATTGTAATAGTCTTTTTTTAATGGTTGGCAATCATCTGTGTTGCAAAAACCAAACTATTTTTATTTTATCTATCTTCACATTTTTTCTTTTTTTTCCTTAATTTACCTAAATAACTAACACTTAAAATCAGCGACTATTTTTTACAAACAAATAAAAATACATACTTATTCAAAAACATTAAAAAGAAATTGTTTGTAATAAAGCAACATAGTTTTGCAAATTACCAACAAAACAGATATTATTACCCTTAACATTAAAGAATATAGAAAGAAATCTTTGTACTCGGACACTTCATAAATATATATGAGCGGATCTCAATCATCTATCACACGACCAGAATCACTTATCAATCTTACTGATGATGAGTTACAAGATATTTTGCTTGAAGGCGTATCGCGCACTTTTGCCCTGACTATCCCTCAATTACCTGAAGAATTGTATCCTGCCGTTGCAAATGCTTATTTGCTTTGCAGAATAGTTGACACAATTGAAGATGAAGTCTCGCTAAATGCCAAACAAAAAGAACAATTTTGCTCTGATTTTATTAATGTTGTAAAAACAGGCAATAACGCTGAATCTTTTTCTAAAGCATTAGCACCTCTGCTTTCTGAGCAAACGATTCCTGCGGAACATACCCTAATACACCTGACACCCAGAGTCATTGAAATTACGCATTCATTTGACCCGGAACAAATACAGGCACTCGCTGAATGTGTTGAAACAATGGGAAAAGGTATGCCGATTTTTCAGGCACTTGATTTACATGCGGGTGTAAAGACCATGGCAGACATGGATCAGTATTGCTACTACGTTGCAGGATGTGTAGGCGAAATGCTGGCTAAACTTTTTTGTCATTACTCAGATGAAATTAATAATCATAGAGATGAGTTAATTGACCTTTCTGTTTCCTTCGGTCAAGGTCTGCAAATGACCAATATCCTTAAAGACATTTGGGATGATGCAGAAAGAGGCGTGTGCTGGTTGCCACAAGATATTTTTACTGAAACAGGCTTTGAACTTAAAGATTTAACATCTGAGACCAATGACTCGACTTTTCGTTTAGGACTAGAGCATTTGATTAGCATTGCTCATCAACATTTACACAATGCCTTAAAGTACACTCAACTCTTGCCATCGCATGAGACGGGTATTCGTAACTTTTGTCTGTGGGCACTCGGCATGGCAGTACTTACCCTAAAAAATATCAAACAAAATCTTAATTTTAATCATTCTGACCAAGTAAAAATAACGCGTAAAGATGTTAAAAAAACTATTTTTATCAGTAGATTGTCAGCACGTAGCAATTCAGCATTATCTTTAATTTTCAATGTAACCAGTCGTAGCCTGAAAACTCCGGACTGGCACTATCCGCTACAAGCAGGGATAACTGAGGGACAACACAATGCTTAATGAAACCAGCAATTATTCAGATCGCACCGATGTTGCAAACAGCGAGACCGCAGCCTTCGAACCTAACAAAAGCAAGCTCAATATTGCCATTGAAAATGCACAAAGAAAATTATTAAGCTTACAAGATAAAGATGGCTATTGGGTCTTTGAATTGGAAGCTGATTGCACCATCCCTGCCGAATACATCATGATGATGCATTATATTGATGATATTGATGTAGAGTTACAGAATAAAATTGCCAGCTACTTGAGACCAAGACAAGAGGATGATCACTACCCTTTGTTCACCGGTGGCGAAGGAGATATAAGCTGTAGCATTAAGGTTTATTATGCGCTAAAAATGGTCGGAGATTCAATAGATGCCCCACACATGCAAAAACTACGCAAATATATTCTCAGCCAAGGCGGAGCAGCTAAGGCGAACGTATTTACCCGTATTGCTCTGGCTACTTTTGAACAACTTCCCTGGCGTGGCGTCCCATATATTCCAGTAGAAATCATGATATTACCTAAATGGTTTCCCTTCCATTTAGATAAAGTTTCCTATTGGTCCCGAACTGTAATGGTTCCTTTGTTTATTCTTTGCACTTTTAAAGCAACAGCTAAAAACCCAAATAAAGTCAGCATAAGAGAATTATTTATTATCGATCCGGATAAAGAGAAGCATTACTTTCCTGAGCGCACATTACTTAATAAGTTCTTTTTAGGATTGGATAAGCTTGGACGTGTGACTCGTCGCTTTTACCCAAAAAAGATGACCCAATATGCCCTTGATTTAGCAACCAATTGGTTTACTGAACGATTGAATGGTGATGATGGGTTGGGTGGGATTTTTCCTGCCATGGTCAACGCTTATGAAGCACTCTTATTAATGGGCTATCCCGAAGATCATGAACAGGTTGTAACTGCACGAAAAGCTATCGATAAACTATTGGTTATCAATGAAAACGATGCGTATTGCCAACCTTGTTTATCACCTGTCTGGGACACAGGACTGGCAGCACTTGCATTACAAGAAGCCGATGAGCAAGGAAATAGCAAAAGTTTAACTCGCGCCTATGACTGGTTAAAAAGCAAACAACTTTCTGATGAACTAGGTGATTGGCAAATAACCAAACCTGATTTAGAAGGTGGTGGCTGGGCATTCCAATTTGAAAACCCTCATTACCCCGATGTTGATGATACAGCTCTGGTTGCATTTGCAATGGCTGACACCAGTTTACCCAATTTAGATGAATCCATTCATACAGCAACTCGCTGGGTTGCCGGTATGCAATCTAAAAATGGTGGTTTTGGTGCGTTTGATGTGGATAATACTTATTACTATTTGAATGAAATCCCTTTTGCAGACCATGGTGCTTTACTCGATCCACCGACCGCTGATGTCTCAGGTCGCTGCGCTATGTTATTGGCAAAATTAGCAACCAATCATCCCGAATACCAACCTGCATTAGAAAAATCAATTACCTATATACGCAATGAACAAGAACAAGATGGCTCTTGGTTTGGGCGCTGGGGGACTAACTATATTTACGGCACGTGGTCTGTACTTATAGGTCTTGAACAAACCGACATACCAAAATCTGATCTTTTATTTACCAAAGCGGCAAGTTATCTAAAAAGCGTACAACGTGAAGACGGTGGCTGGGGAGAAGATAACCAGAGCTATTACGATCAGGAAAAATACAGTGGACAATATCGTTTCAGCACTTCTTTTCAGACTGCCTGGGCCGTTATTGGGCTAATGGCAGCAGGCGAAGCAAACTGCAAAGAAGTTAAAGCCGGAATTGATTTTATTTTGCGTCAGCAACAGGCGGATGGCGTTTGGGATGACAAGTGCTTTACAGCACCAGGCTTTCCTAAAGTCTTTTTTCTTAAATACCATGGCTATGATAAATTTTTTCCACTTTGGGCGCTGGCTCGTTACCGAAATGAGCTTGCAAAGTAGTGATAACAGGGATTATTGTTGCGTTACCTGAGGAAATAGGTAGTCTCACGCATCAAAAAATCAACAAAGGTGAATGTATTTCCCTTAATAACAACACGCTACTTACCCTTGCTGGAACAGGTCCTGAAAATGCTGATAAAGCCAGCCTATTATTAATAGCCAAAGGTGCAAAAAGATTAATTAGCTGGGGTTGTGCAGCGGCTTTAAATGATAATTTAAAGCCTGGTGATTTAATTATCCCTGATCAATTACTGTCGGAAAAACAACAGACCCTTTCCATCGCAAGCCTTTGGTCACAATATGTTCAAAAACAATTAGCATCTTTAAATCCTCACACGGATTTATTAGTTGAAAGTAGTAAAATTGTAGGTGAAAGCACTAACAAAAGGTCAATTCAGAAGCAATCTAAGGGCATCGCGTTAGACATGGAAAGTGTAGCCATTGCAAAAACAGCGTTACAACATAATCTCCCCGCTCTAGTCATAAGATGTATCGCCGACCCTGTTTCTATGAGCCTACCAAAATCGATCAGTTATGCCCAAAACAATCAAGGGGAAATCATTCTAACCAAACTTTTAGGTTATTTACTTACCCACCCTACCGAATTACCCGGTTTAATCAAATTAGGCTTGCATTTTAAAGCCGCAAATAACAAATTAAAATTAGTTGCAAAGCAACTTGATACCATAGTGAGTTTTGAACCTTAAATGAGCAGCGTTTCTTCTTCCAAAATTGATAATTTAATGTACTGGTGGGGTGTAAAAATACACCGCTTTCCGTGGTTGATTATCATTCTGACTATTTTATTAGGCTCGGCAAGCTTATATTACACAGTAAATAATCTTGGCATTAATACCAATTCTGCTGAAATGCTATCGCCTGATCTTCCTTTTCAAAAAAATACTCAACGTATAGAAGAAGAATTCCCTCAAGATTCACGTGTTATCATTTTGGTGATTGATACACTAACACCCGAAGAAACATCACAAACAGCGGTTACAGTGGCAGAAAAACTAAAACAACAGAGTAAAAACTTTTCTTCCGTTTACATTCCTACAGAGAATGATTTTTTTCACCAACAAGCCTTACTGTTTTTAGACCTGGAAAAACTGGAACAACTTGCTGAAAAACTCGCAAAAACACAACCTTTTATCGGTTATCTTGCACAAAATTATCACCTGCAAGGGCTGTTTGATATTATCAGCAAGGCACTAAAGTCAGAAGATGATTCCTTACCTACAGACTTGGATCCTCTATTAACATCTATCAATGATGCCATTACACACCAGCTTAACAACCAACCTTATCATCTATCCTGGCAAAACCTGATAGCCGCAAATGAGCTAAATTCTAATCCTAAACGATCCATTGTTATTGCCAAGCCTATCTTAAATTTTGATGAAGTGATGGCTGCCGAAAATGCACTCTCTGCTGCAAGAGGGGTAATTGATCAAGTCATGCAAGATAATCTAGGTGTCAAAATCCGTATTACAGGTGAAACCGCTCTGGAACATGAAGAACTGGAAAGTGTGTCTGAAGGGGCTATTTTTTCAGGTGTCGCTTCATTTTTTTTAGTTTGTTTATCTTTGTGGTTATGTTTACGTTCTATCAAGCTAATGATAGCGACATTAATCGTGTTAATTTTGGGGTTAATATTAACGGCTGGCTTTGCAACTTTTTCAGTGGGTCATTTGAACTTAATATCAATTGCCTTTGCTGTGCTCTATATAGGCTTGGGAGTCGATTATGCCATTCACATCTGCTTACATTATCGAGAACACAGAGAACAAGGCGAGAATGATCTGGAAGCGATCAGCCAAAGTTTAAAAACCGTTGGCTTCCCCATTCTTCTCTGTGCCATTACCACATCTATGGGGTTTTTGGCCTTTATTCCAACAGATTATTCTGGTGTTTCTGAGTTCGGTATCATTTCCGCGGGTGGTATGTATATTGGATTTTTCGTATCAGTCACTGTTTTACCGGCTTTAATCAATGTTTTTTCCATTAAAAATGTAAAACCCGTCTCTTCATCTTTTAGTCTCGGTTCACTTGCTACCTTACCTTTTCGTTATTCAACACCTATTCGTATTTTGACCTTGCTAACCGCCATATTAGCCAGTACCTTATTGACTCAATTAGTTTTTGACTCCAACCCGATCAATTTAAGAGACCCAAACAGTGAGTCTGTTTCAACCATAAAGGAATTGCTTAAATCTCAATCCGACTCACCTTTTGCACTCATTGCCCTAGCACCCAATCGAGAAGATGCAAAAAAAATGGCGCATCAGCTAGAGCAACTTCCGTCGGTTCACGAAGCCATTATCCTTGACAATCTTGTCGCAAAAAATCAGGAAGAAAAACTAGAAGTTATAGAAGAGCTTGACCTTATATTAGGAAATCAACTGAATAGTTTTAATCCAGCCCTTGATACTACCGACCCTAAACAGGCATTGCTTAACTTTAATTCAAACATTGCAGAAGCGCTGGAGAAAGAAACAACTCATGCCCCAAGAGCGACTTTGGAACAACTTTACAATAATATTCGACGCATCCTGCTTTTAAGCAACAGCAGTGCGAGCGATGAACCCTATAAACTATTAGAAAAAAATATTTTAGGCTTGCTTCCCTACACCATGAAACGCTTGCAAACCAGCTTAACCGCTCAACCTTATCAGCTTGAAGAAATACCAGAAACTATTCGAACAAGATGGCTTAGCCCCAACGGACAGTACAAAATACACATTACTCCCGAATACGATCAGAATAAAATTGAAAACTTAAAACAGTTTGTTACCGAAGTAACCACAGTTGCCCCTTCTGCATCGGGTCTTCCAGTGGCAGACCAAGCATCGGGCACTGCCATTACAGAAGCCTTTATTCAAGCATTTATTGGCGCCGTCGTTGCTATTTTTGTTCTGTTACTCATTATCCTTAGAGATTTTAAAAATACACTCTTAGTCGTTGGTACGTTATTATTAGCTGCTTTATTAACTGGAGCTGTTAACGTATTGCTGAATAATCCTTTTAATTTTGCTAATGTTATTGCCTTACCTTTACTGATGGGAATGGGAGTAGATAGCAGTATCCATATTATGCAGCGATTAAAATCAGGACTTTCCAGTAAAAAGGAAATTTTACAAAGCGGTACAGCGCGTGGTGTCTTTTTTAGTTCAATAACCACTCTATGTAGTTTTAGCAGTCTTGCATTTACGCCTCATGTCGGTACATCCAGCATGGGTTTACTTCTTGCCGTGGGTATCTTTTTCACTTTAGCCTGTACACTTATCGTACTTCCCGCTTTTTACAGTAAGGATTCATAATCATGTCGTTCAGTATCGCCGACCTATTTTCTCAGCATTTTGATAATAAGTTCGATTTACACGAGCAACACCTAAATAACCAAATGGTTAGAGTGTTAAGAACAATTGGATATGACAGAAATTATAAAAAAGCAGTCGGACAATATTTATACGACGAAGATAACAATGAATATCTGGATCTATTGAGTGGATTTGGTGTATTTGCAGTTGGACGTAACCATCCAACTGTCATCAATGCATTGAAAGAAACATTAACACTGGAATTACCCAATCTGGTACAAATGGATGTATCTTTATTGAGCGGATTGTTAGCAGAAAAGATTTTGGTGACAACGCCGGACAATCTAACAAAAATGTTTTTTAGCAATTCGGGTACCGAAGCAGTTGAAGCCGCTATTAAATTTGCCCGTTACACCACGAAACGTGAGAGAATTGTACATTGTGAACACAGTTTTCATGGCCTGACATTAGGCGCACTATCGTTAAATGGTGAGGAAATATTTAAACAAGGGTTTGGTCCTCTTCTACCCAATTGTAATGCAATTCCCTTTAATGACCTAGATGCTTTAGAAAAAGCACTTAGCACTAAGGATGTTGCTGCATTTATAGTTGAGCCAATTCAAGGCAAAGGTGTTAATGTCCCTGATGATAATTACTTGCCAGAAGTTGAACGCTTATGTAATAAATATGGGACATTATTTGTTGCGGATGAAATCCAGACCGGACTCGGGCGTAGCGGAAAATTTTGGGCAATAGACCACTGGAATGTTAAACCTGACATGATTCTTATGGCAAAGGCTTTATCGGGTGGTTTTATCCCTGTCGGTGCAGTAGCCATGACCAAAAAGATAATGGATACTGTCTTCGACCGCATGGACAGAGCTGTTGTCCACGGCTCAACTTTTTCTAAAAATAACATGGCAATGGCTGCTGGACTTGCGACACTGCAAGTCATGGAAGATGAAAAATTGGTAGAAAACAGCGCAAAAGTTGGTGAAGATATTATGAAAGCCATCAATGCAATGTCGAGTCAATATGAATTCCTTAAAGAAGCGAGAGGCAAAGGATTAATGATTGCAGTGGAATTTCAATCACCCAAAAGCCTAAAACTAAAAGCCGCATGGGCTATGTTGGAAGCAGCTAATAAAGGTCTTTTTTGCCAAATGGTGACGATTCCGTTATTTAAAGAACACAGAGTATTAACACAAGTTGCAGGTCATGGTATGAATGTTGTTAAACTATTACCTCCATTGAACCTGACACAAAAAGACAGAGACTGGATTGTTGATTCTTTCGACAAGGCCATTGGAGACACCCATCAAGTACCTGGTTCAATCTGGGAATTAGGGAAAAACCTCGCCAGTCACGCCATAAAAAATAAAAACAAATAATTCAACCCATATGACTACTTACCCACTGCTAGATAAAATCAATCTACCCACTGATGTTCGTAAGCTTGATAAACCGCAGTTAAAAACCTTGGCAAAGGAATTACGCGAATATCTGACCCACACTGTGAGCCTTTCGGGCGGCCATTTTTCTGCTGGCTTAGGTACCGTTGAATTAACCGTTGCCTTGCATTATATATTTAACACTCCCGAAGACCAGTTAGTTTGGGATGTTGGGCACCAGGCCTATCCACACAAGATTTTGACCGGACGTAAGAAAAAAATGCCGACTATCCGTACTAAAGATGGTGTTTGTGCCTTCCCTAATCGCAACGAGAGCGAATATGATGCCTTTGGTGTAGGACATTCCAGCACCTCTATCAGTGCTGCATTAGGCATGGCAATTGCGTCTCAGTTACGCGGTGAAAATAAACGCATGGTAGCCATAATTGGTGATGGTAGTATTACAGGCGGCATGGCTTATGAAGCAATGAATCATGCAGGTTCTATTAGTGCTAACTTACTTGTCATTTTAAATGATAATGACATGTCTATTTCCCCCAATGTCGGGGCGATGAATAATTATTTCACGCGTGTTATTTCGAGTAAATTTTATTCTTCCGTGCGAGAGGAAAGTAAAAAAGTATTAAGTAAAATGCCCACCGTTTGGGATTTGGCGCGTAAGACAGAAGAACATGTTAAAGGAATGATAGTTCCTGGTACTTTGTTTGAAGAACTGGGGTTTAATTATATCGGTCCAATTGATGGGCACGATGTCGATATGCTAGTAGATACCCTGAGCAATATAAAAGATCTGCCTGGCCCCGTTTTTCTGCATATTGTGACAAAAAAAGGGAAAGGATATGCACCTGCCGAAAAAGATCCTCTAGCCTATCATGGGGTGCCCGCATTTGATCCTTCTAAAGACTCCTTACCCAAATCAGCTCCTTCGCCACATCCAACTTATACCCAAGTCTTTGGGAAATGGCTATGTGACATGGCTGAAAAAGACCCCTGTTTATTAGGTATTACCCCAGCTATGCGTGAAGGTTCGGGGTTAGTTGAATTTTCCGAACGTTTTCCTAAACGTTATTTTGATGTCGCAATCGCAGAGCAACATGCAGTAACACTGGCGGCAGGTCAGGCATGTCAAGGTGGAAAACCCGTAGTAGCCATCTATTCAACTTTTTTACAACGTGCTTACGATCAGTTAGTCCATGATGTCGCCATTCAGAATCTTGATGTTTTATTTGCTTTAGATCGTGCTGGATTAGTCGGGCCAGATGGCCCAACTCATGCGGGTAGTTTTGATTTTAGTTATTTACGTTGTATTCCTAACATGCTAATCATGGCACCCGCTGATGAAAACGAATGTCGCATGATGTTAACAACAGGCTATCAATTCAAAGGTCCAGCAGCTGTACGTTATCCTCGTGGAAAAGGTCCCGGAGTCGTTGTTTCCGATGATCTAGCTGATCTTGAAATTGGTAAAGCAAAAGTTGTTCACAAAGGTGGACGTATTGCTATTTTGGCTTGGGGAAGCATGGTTGCTCCAGCCATTGAAGCCGGCAAACAATTAGGTGCGACAGTGATTAATATGCGTTTTATAAAACCAATAGACAAAGACATTATTCTGGAAATGGCAAAAAGTCATGATGTTTTGGTGACCATTGAAGAAAATGTAATTGCTGGCGGTGTCGGTAGTGCTGTTAATGATTATTTACAAGCACAACAGATATTAATGCCCGTGTTGAATTTAGGCTTACCTGATGAATTTATTGAGCAAGGAACCCGAGAAGAACTACTTGCAGGCTGTGGGTTGGATATTAAGGGAATTATTGAACGCACTGAGAAGTTTTGTGCTTAGTGCGTAGATAAATTTTGGTGGGCAAAAGAGCGTTGCCCACCCTACTGAATTATTAAACGTACTGAGACGTTTTGTGCTTAGAAAGCCAAATAATAAGTAACCTTGAACCTAGTCTTCATCACACTCATAGTGACGGAGTACTAGAATAATTAGTTGAATACGGTTTGAAAAGCCTTGTTCAGTCAGTTGGTCGGTGGGGAATAATTCTGGAATTATATTAATCAATATGGAGCCCAGTGTCATTCATAAACATCATTACGAGGCTTCACCCATTATTCCAACGTTTTGGGTATCCAGTCAGTTTGTAAGTTTTTTCTTTCCTCATAGCTCTATTTCTTGCGATAATTAGCCTATTAGCTCACACTTTTAAACTAATTTTTATATGATTTCTCATCAAGCTGCACTACGTTTTAGACGTTTAGGTATGTTAACCATTTGTGCGGTCTACATTGTCATTCTTGTCGGGGGGATAGTCAGAGCTTCTGGTGCAGGAATGGGGTGCCCTGATTGGCCTACTTGTTTTGGACAATGGGTGCCACCTACAGAAGAATCACAACTCCCCAAAAACTATCAGGAAATATATGCAAATAGGGGCTATAAAAACACCCAATTCAATCCAGTAAAAACCTGGACTGAATACACCAATCGATTAGTCGGTGTCACTATCGGGTTTTTAATTTTTCTCACTGCCTGGTCATCGAGAATCTATTTAAAAGCAGATAAAAGTATTTTCTATCTCTCTTTATCTGTTTTTTTTCTAGTGGGGTTTCAGGGCTGGCTTGGCGCAAAAGTGGTTGCCAGCAATTTAAAGCCTTATATGATTACCTTGCACATGCTTCTGGCACTCTTTATTGTCGCTTTATTAATTTATGCTATTGCAAAATCCCAGCATGAAGATCTTGCAAAAATTGATACAAGCCAACTCCCTGTAAAAATAAAAACATTCATTATTGTAGCGATGGGATTTACGCTAGTACAGGTTGCCATGGGCACACAAGTGAGAGAAGCGGTTGATTTAATAGCTAACGAACATAAATACATCGATCGGGAATATTGGCGTGATAGCTTCCCTGTTATTTTCTATGTCCACCGTTCATTTTCTGCTGTTATTTTATTTACTAATTTATGGATAAGCTGGAAAATTATCCGCTCAGTTGACAAAGATAATCTATTACGTCGCTGTGTTTATTTATTAATGACGGTTATCGTAACTGCTATTATTGCCGGGGTCACTTTAGATCGCCTTGGTGTACCGCCAGTTGCCCAACCGATTCATCTTTTAATGGCTAATATAATTTTTGGAATCCAGTTTTTTATCTATATTTGCCTGATTTACTCATCAAGAACTAATGCTCACGCCATATCCCAAAGTCCTTAACTTCCGTGCGAACAAATTCATTTTCTCGGCATTTATTTTGTGTATCTTCTCAACTTCTGGTTGTAAAGAAGGTCTTGCTACAGAATAAAGCATAATTTTCTTTATTTTAATTTTCCTCTGTTTAATTTTTTTCAGTAGTTCAAAATATGCTTTTCTCTCTTCTTCTGCTTTATTGGCTTCTAGGTAATCCAACATGCAGGTTTGTAAACTGGTTTCACATAAAGCGGATGCCGTTTCTAAATTTTCCAGCGTTTTTTCTGTACTTTGTTTACAGTCATTTATTTGTACCCTTCCCTCATCCGTCGCACTATCTAGCTTAAACCACACCTGCCCATCAAATTCATTTAAAATTTTTAATCCCTTTTGAACACGCGACTGATGCAGTAAACTACCATTCGTTATCAACACAAAATCACAATGGGGCAGTACCTGCAATTCTGTTGCAATATCTCCTATCAACGTTACCGCTTTATCAAAGTCTTTCAAACTGGTTGGCTCGCCATTTCCCGAAATAGCAATATCCTTAATCACTCGCTGTTGCTCAGGTACATTAAACTGATTATAAAAACTACCTCTTACAACGTGTTCAAGAAAAAATCGAAGTTCTTTTTCTAGCAACAAAAAATCCAGATCAGGTGCAGTCCCTCGAACCAAATCAGGCACTTGACAATAAACACAGCGCCAATTACAAGCATTATTGATATTAAAATTTATGCCTATAGATAAGCCCCCTGCCCTTCTGGAAATAACGGGGTACACATAGCGTAAACCTGCTACATCCCTATCATGATCGCTTGTTGTTAATTTTTGACTCATAAGGTATTCTAACGTCTTCACAACAAATATTAAATTATCGGAGACATTATGAGCGAAAGAATTGTTATGCGTACTGGAGAATCACTTGTTGCTGGAGGGCCAGCAGGTACAGCAGCTGAACCAGAAATCGTTATTGGTGAACTGGATGGTCCAGTAGGAACAGCAATTGCGACTTTAACGGGAGATCAAGCAAGCGGCCACTCAAAAGTCTTTGCTATCTTAAACACTGATATTCAAGTTCGCCCTGTTACCTTAATGGTAAGTAAAGTAACCGTTAAAAGCTCACGCTACACCAATATCTTAATGGGAACCGTTCAAGCAGCAATAGCCAATGGTGTTTTAGATGCTGTTCGCGCAGGTGATATTCCTAAAGAAAAAGCAAATGATCTTGGTATTATTTGTTCAGTCTGGTTAAATCCTAGCGTTGCAACTGATGGAGAACTGGATCACCAAATTTTATTTGATATTCATCGTAAAGCAATGGCTCAAGCAATTCATAAAGCTATGACAAATACGCCTGATATTGATTGGTTATTGGAAAATCAGGACAAAATCACCCATAAATATTTCCAGATGGGCTTGGATGGAAAAATCTGATTATCCTGAAAACCATAGCAAATCAATCCCAAGCTTTGCTTCACTACCATTAAGTTAAGAGAAATAATTTGAAGTCAGGCTTTAGCCACAATTTGATTTAGAATTGTGGCTAAAGTCTCTCCTACACAAACTTATACTATTTTATCTATAGTTTGTTAATCCTAATAGGTTATAAAAATCACCCTACCAAGAAGTAACACAACTACTGTTAAAGTCATAAGCTTACCCTAGTTTTCGATAAATTCTAAAGCATTGCCATCTAAATCACGACAAAATAAAGCTCTTCTTCCCGACATACTCATTGTAAAAAGTACATCTCCCTTCTCCAATGCTTGTTTAATTAATTCAAGATTCAAAACATTAAATGCAACATGTCGGTCTCTACCCCCATGTTCTGGTCGACCCGTCGTTGGATCCGAGTTTTCGAGTTCCAATAAATGTAATTGCTGCGCTCCAATTTCAAGCCATGCACCGGGAAAAGGTAGGTTTGGACGTTCTAACTGGTTTAAATTTAAGATGCCGCAATAGAATTTAAGTGAAGCTTGTGTATCTGCAACTAGTAAACTGGAATGATGAATATTTATAATATTTTCTGTCATAATTTTTAATTAAGGAATGGGAATTAAATAAGTTGTGCATTATCGCGCAGATTTTTTGTTTGTCTTCGTTCGTGTAGCAACAGGCGCATAGCAGGCTACGTAACTGTTGCTACACGGGCGAAGACGGATAAAAAAGAAGTGAGAATGCACAACTTATTTAATTCCCATTCCTAAGTAGTTGCTCGAGACATGAACTTTCCTGTTTCACTATTAACTTTAATCATTTCACCCACTTCAATATATTCCGGCACTTGTACTTCCAAACCAGTAGATAGCTTAGCCGGTTTAGTTCGATTAGTAGCACTTGCACCCTTCATCGCTGGAGGAGTCTCGATAATTTCCAAATTGATACCAGTAGGTAATTCAATACCCAAAGGAACATCATCTAAAAGTAGAATAATAATACCTTCTAGCCCGTCAGTCAGATATTCGACTTGACCTTTGAGATCTTCATCATTCAAACTGTATTGATCGAAAGTTTCCATATTCATAAAAGTATAGTTTTCACCATCATGAAAAGAATATTGAACCATGACTTTAGCACAATCAGCATCTTTAAGAAAATCATCACTTTTATAACTTTCGTCCAATTTTTGACGAGTTTTCATATGCACGAAACGAATTTTATAAAGCGTAGATGCGCCGCGAGACGTAGGATTTCTAACCTCTATTGTTTTGACAGCATAAGGCTCTCCATTTATTTCTACCGCTGTTCCCTGTTTTAAATCGCTGACTTTAGGCAAAATTTTCTCCTCTTTTAGAATGCTTCTGTTAAGTGTAGAATTATACGTGTACTTTTCTTAAAGGAATAGAATATGTTTTGTTGCAACTGTGGAAATCAATTGTTAGCAAATGTAAATTTTTGTTCTGCATGCGGTCATAAGGTATCTATACAGACTGTCGATTATAATAAATTATGCAAAATAAATAATTTAATGTGCTTTGATGGCAAGCCTTTTACTGGAACAGGCGTAAGCTATTATTTTGAAAGACAGAAAAAAAATGAAGAGACATTTCTAAATGGACTCAACAATGGAATATGGACTTATTGGTACGAAAACGGGGAAAAAGCACAACAAATAAGCTACTTAAACAATAAATTAAATGGTTTAGAAATTGAATGGTATGAAAATGGGCGGCAGAAAACTCAGGTAAATTGGTCGATGGGGGTTCTTCACGGTTTATCTACTTCTTGGTATGAAAATGGTCAAAAAGAAGGAGAGGTTTCTTTCCATCATGGTAATAAACAGGGGATTGAAAAGCTGTGGTATGAAAATGGACAATTGTATTCTAAAGGCGGTTGGAATAGCGGCATACAGACAGGACATTGGCATGTATGGAAAGCAAATGGTGAAGAAAAATGGCAAGGAAATTACAAAGCCGGGAAAATCATTACAGAATAAAATTATCTTCAAATTGAGTTATCAATTGTTTGAACTAAAAACCTGAATTAATAAATCCATTATTTCAGGTTTAAAAAATATAAAAAAGGTTTAGAAACAATGTTTTGCCAAAACTGTGGTACTAAATTTCCTGAGACTGGAAGTGTCAACTTTTGTTCGGGTTGTGGGAAAAAAGTCGAATCAAAAGTCGTTAATCATTTGATAGAAAGGCAAGGGGTTTTCTATGAACCGGGGCAAGCACAACCGTTTACAGGAAATTTTATTTCTCGTTACGATCAAGGTCAAATAGAAAAAGAAATTCATTATAAAGAAGGGCATGCTGATGGATTGTGTACGACTTGGCGTACGAGTGGAAGCAAAGACAGTGAAGGTATGTACAAACATGGAAAACAGGAAGGTTTGTGGACATGGTGGAATAATAATGGGCAACAAATTATAGAAAAATATTATAGAAATGGGGTGAAACATGGACTGTGGATTGATTGGCATGAAAATGGACAAAAAAAAGTTGAAGGAAATTTTGTCCATGGAAAAAGAGAGGGTGTAGTGACTATCTGGGATAAAAAAGGAAAGATATTAAGCGAAACTCTATATAAGAACGATGAACGCGTTTAAACCTAAATAAACAGTTGATCACAGTTTCTAGCACAAGACATTGATACCACAGCACTTCAAAAAAATGTCCGCTTAACCGAAGGGGTGAAGCTAATATTTTTTAAAGCACTGTGAAACCAATCTCTTGCACTATAATTCCGTCCTCAACTGATTTTTTTAGGTTAAATGAGAATATAATTTATTTTTTAGGTATTTTTCTACCACTTGGATAAAACATTATGTCAACAGCAAGAAATACAATAAGAAAACCATCAGGTGTAGGCTATTTTATCAATAGTGTCCAAACTTTTTTTGTAGGAATTCTTAAAATATGGACAATACCTATTGTCATTCTTTTGAGTATCGCGTCAGGGTTTACTACCTATTATGGTTTGTCTCATTTTATTATTCCTTGGATTGCACTGATTATTACAATAGCTATTCAATCCATTATCGTTATTTGTTCATTAGAAATTGCGGGTATTCATTGGAAAGCAAACCGTTTACGCTATTTTTCTGTTGTCTTATCTTTATTAATAGCTTTAATGGCATCCATTTCATTTTCTTACTTTAAATTCTATGAAATATCTCAACAAGATACCATACACATTGATCGATTAAACAAAATAAGAGAAGATATTAAAACTTACTTGAATCAAGTTTTAACTATCAAAGGGGACACATTAAAAAAGCAACAAGCAGAACTTAAACATGCAGGTGAAGAAGTCTCCCAAGCTTATTTCGGAACACATCCAGAAGCTTTTGGTAAATATAAAAATCAAGTAGGAAAAGGCTCTTTTTGGAAACATTACAATTCGATTTATCAAGAAAAAAAGCAGAAACAAAAACAGTTAGATTTTGAACTTTCAGAACTTGATTTAAAAATTCAAGCCCTGCAAAAAAGTCTGGGTAAACTTGATGTAACTACAGATCCGGAGACTGCTTATACCAATGTGTTAACTAATTACCAAATTGTACAATTACAAGTAGGAAAATTATCTCGCTCTATTCGATTAGGGTTGCCGGAAGCACCATTACTAATGACTTATAAACAATTTACAGAAGAAGTAAAACCTTCTGTCTCTATGTGGAATGGGTTTTCAGTCTTTGCCTTTGTGTGTGCTGCAATGGTTGATTTTTTTACCGTCTTATTATCTTACCGACTTGAATTTACTGCGCCCGGTCCGTTAACACACGAAGAAGAAGAAATGGTCTTTGAATGTTTGAGGCAATTTACTGAATTTAGCATAAATGATAATGATGAGTTACAAATGGTAATAGAAAAGACCGAAATAGAAAAAGCCAGAAAATATTCAGACTGGTCGAGAATGTTTACAGTTGGATTGTTATTAAGCCGTGGCTTTTTACGAAAAATAGATCATCGAACAGTTGAATTTGCACCTAATCTTTATCCACTTGTTGCCCAAAAGATGGGGGACAAAATTAATCAATTAAGATTAGCGTCACAACAATCAAAGCATGTTGAGCACAATGAATACTAAAACCGAAATCGACAGTTGGCTAGTTGCCATCGAGCCTGAGAATGAAATTAATATTGATGTTTGGGAGCCTGGCTTTGAGATAAATCGTCAGATTGTCCAAAGTAAAGTTGGACCTTATAGCAAGTTTTTTTTACGTCCAGAAAACTTTATCAAACGTTTTTACCACACAATTTATCCATTACCTATTGAAGAATGGCATAGTACTGAACAAATTAAACTCTATGATGGTTTTTGTACTATTACTCTGGAATTGGATATTCGTTTTCAAGCGACCTATAGCTATGCATTAAGTAATATTGAAATTTTATCAGAACTTAATGAACATATTAAAAATGCATATCAGGATTTGAGTATTGATATAGTTAACAAAGAATTAATTAATTTATCAGATGGCTCTTGGGTTCAGGAAGGGCTAGAACCCGTTGAAAAAAAGATTTGTACGGCAATAAGTGAAATGTTAATTTTACAAAATATTCAATCACAAGTAATGTGTCAGTTAAAACCTGAATTCGAAGAATTTCCAGACACCCAGTTTGCTAAAGAAAATGTTTTTCTTCATGTACTTAAAAAAAGCTTTGAATTTGATGAAAAACAAAAAGAAGAGCTGTTTCGTCAACAACAGGAAGAAGAAAAACAACAAATAGAACACAAGCGATTGCAGTTAAAACAATTTAACGAAATGGCTGAGGTTAATCGAAAAAAACTGGCTCAACAAGCTGAAAACAATAAAAAACTATTGAAGCAACAAGAACAACAACAAGCTGAACAATTTGAAATTAAAAAAAGAATCCATGCAAAAAAAGTTAAACATAATAATAACTTAAAAGAAATGACTTTAGTTGCAGATCTGGACGAAAAAGAACGTCACCAAGCCAGAATAAGAGAAAAAGAAGAGCATGATAAAATTGATTCAATCGCACATCAGGTTATAATAAAAGAAAAAGAATTAGAAGCAAACATAGCGGAATATGAAAAAGAGCAAGCCAGTTGGCGCGAAGTAAAAGATGCCACCTATGCTGAAGAATTAGATTTAAAACAACGACAAAAACAATTAAAGTTTACAGCTGATATTAACGCAAAAAAAAGATATGATTTGCAACGATTAGCAATGCAAGAGGAAAGTTTTAGCGTCAGAAAAAAAGCCGATGTTTATCTAAAGAGAGAAATTGAGTTACTGGAATTAGAAAAACAACGATTAATATTACAGTCATCAATTAAAGAGTATAAAAAGGATGATAAGGAAAATAATGGATAAAAGCTTAGTTTCTAAATAGCTATTATCATGACAATCTTCTAAAACAAGATTTAATACACCAAAACCGTCTCCTTTTAGAGACGATTTTATGGTGTCATAATCAACATCTCATTATTTTTTACTATTTTAACTGTAACTTTCTGTATTTATAGATAATAGAAAGTTATTAAAAAGTTTAACACATATCACAATAAAACCCTTTAGTCTCTAATTAGAGACTAATTTCGAAATCATACAAAAAATTCCTCACTCTACCTCTAAAAAACACAATAATTTTTTCTGCTTGATTTACCAACAAAGTCTTCTATCTCTGAATAATTATATGAATATGTCAATTTTAGAACAAAAAAAACTATTAATAATAAGCTGAATAAAATTATTCATTATTTTTTACTCAATTAGTTCAATATCTTACGATTATTAAAAAACAACCAGGTTTAATTTTAATTTGTGATTAATCATTATGCCTATGAAAGCCATATTCTTAAAGTAAAACTAGGTTTTTAATATTATTCACATCGATGATCAGGCATAACAATTGCATTATCTAACATACAACAGGAAATACGGTAATTCATTTAGAGGGAGTTAATTAACGTAGCTCGTTTTGTTGGCAACAACTGTATCTAAACTTAGTTCAAAATAAGGAAAAAAATTATGAATACTAGAATTTCGCCTAAATTAGAAATTGATACAAAAATATCTGACCTAGAAAATTCTTTATCAATGCTAAAGCACCAATTAATGTTACAAGAAATTTGTACTAAACAAGAAGAAGCAGATAATCTGGAATTTTATTTCAAGCAAGTTGATACAAAATGCAATAATTTTCACAATTATTGCTCAAATGTAATAGAAGAAGTTCAATCATTATTTAACGAATCATCTCTTAAAGAAACAGCTTAATATATTTTGACTTATCCCCACATATATAATCCTTTACATTCGACTAAACAGCGCAAAAGATAAAGCCAGCAAAGCCATCAGTGTCACTATTTCTCGGCTATAAAGGAATATATATGTAAATATAAGTAAACTTAATCAAAAGAGACTTTGTTGATATTCTCTTTTCAAGTTAGTAGCAAAGAAAACAAGCAGAAATCTTCGATTAAGCACGTCTCAAGTCAAACTACTTGTCACCGATTCAGCGAATTCTAATAAACTCTTTACAGTTTTCGCACTACTTTCATCGTTTTTGATTTTCTCAAGAACTAACTCAATATTAGAAAAATATTCTGTTGTTATAGGTGATAAATTAGATTGCCTATGTCTTAGCCATAGTTTTTTCTCGTCAACTGTCAGTAATTCTGGAAAATTTCTAGCCCTATAATTAAAAAAAAGATCTTTAAAGCGTTTGTCAGAAATTGATAGACTCATCTTGCCAAGCTCTTCAGGTGCAGAAGTACGAATTTTATAAAACATTTTTTTATCATTATCAGAAAAGAAGCCGTCATATAACATAGCATCAACATTATTTTTGTTGTCTAGCCTCCTTTCCTGCTGAAAAACTTCGGTAATCACAGTCGGTAATGTAGTATTATTTTTTATTAACTGTAAATTATCAAAACAAACCTTACGATCTATTCCAAGCCTTTCAGCATCTTTAGGCAATAATACTTTTTCAATAGCAAGAAATGGACATTTATTAATATGTGCCATTTTTAATGGAATGGGTGATTTTTCACCTAAAACATCATGTTTTGTATAGAGTCGCTCTTTAATTTCATCACTGGATAAATCAAACAATGGCGATAGATCCTGTTGTAAATCAATCAGTACAATAGCATTGGTATTAATTGGATGCCAAACTACTGGGGCAACCAAACTAATATTCCCTCTACTTGCACCAAACATACCAGAAACATGAACCAAAGGGCTTATTTTCTTAGTATCAATAAGTGCTTTGACCTTATTTTTATTTCGAAGATCAAAGTAATAATTAAAAAGTTTAGGTGCTTTTTGTTTTATTAGTTTTGCAATAGCTATCGTCGCATAGACATCTGACATTGCATCGTGAGCATTTTCATGACTTATACCATTTGCTTCGGTAAGTAGTTCTAAACGAAAACTGGGCAATCCTTGTTCATTTTTTGGCCAAATTATTCCTTCCGGCCTTAATGCATATGTTGCTCGAACCAAGTCAATAATATCCCACCGTGAATTACCATTTTTCCAGGCATACTCGTATGGATCATAAAAATTTCGATAGAAAATATTTCGAGTGAATTCTTCATCAAACCGAATAGAGTTGTAGCCAACAACACATGTATTGACTTGCGTAAATTGTTGATGAATCCTCTGAGCGAATGCAGATTCAGAAAGACCTTCTGATTGGGTAATTTCAGGAGTGATCCCAGTCACCAATGCAGCTTCAGGACTGGGTAAATAATCATCACTTAAACGACAATAAAACATCTCCGGCTCATCGATGATATTAAAATCTATATCAGTTCGAATACCGGCAAATTGTGAAGGTCTATCAAGCGCAGGGTTTAAGCCCCAAGTTTCATAATCATGCCAATAAAAAGTTGACTGCTGTGCTTGCATAGCTTTATCTTAAATACGATTAGCCTAAGAGACGTTGAGACGTATACAACCTATTGACTTATTTTATTGCAACTAAAGCTCTCAACACATCAGTTCTACTCACTATTCCAACAAATTTAGCATCATCAAACACAGGAAAACTTCTCACAGATGAATCTTGAAATTTATCAGCAAGATCGACAATACTTGATTCTGCTTTAACTGAAATAACATTCTTGTTCATAAAATCAGCAACTTTTCCACTCATCCCCTGATTATAAACAGATTCCAGAACGACTTTCATGCTGTCTTTCTCTGAAAACATACCTACTATTTTCCCTGATTGATCCAGAACAGGAGCACAGGTAATTTTATGGCTTAATAATTGTTTTATAGTAGCTAAAACATCAGCATCTTGTTTTACAGTCATTATATTTTTGGTCATATAATCTGCAATTGTTATTTTTGCTAACATAGCAATCTCCAAAAAATGTTAATAAAAATTATTATTCTTTTACAACAGGAATATCTATATTATTTATCATAATTTCATTTTCAGCATCCCTTTTCTTTCGTTTGTCACATTTTTCGACACAAACGCAGTTGCCAGCATTAGCTCCTCCACAAGAACCTTTAATTGCTCGCCTTCCAAAGATAACGCCAATAGCCATAATAACTACGACTATTAACATGAAAGCAAATGTTACTAAAAAATATGTCATTATTTAACCTCGTAGTTTATAAACGCTGTTGTAGCCTTTTCTTTAAACCCGCCTTTATTTTTAATAATAAATAGGGCTGCAATGTGTTGTTCCTCTGCAATTTTATAGCCTTGTTCAGCTCCTAAAACCATCATCGCAGTTGCTAATGCATCAGCGTTAATTGTAGTATCGCTCAAAATGGTAACGGATGCCAGTTTATGTTTAATTGGTTTCCCAGTCCGTGGATCAATCGCATGAGAAAACCGCACTCCATCAAGCTCGAAAAAATTTCTATAATCTCCAGAAGTAGCTAATGAAATGTTTGTTAAGGACAAGACTCTCTGGATAATACGTTGATTAATCGTAGGTTTTTCTACTGCTATTTTCCATAGCTGACCCTGAATATTCTTCCCTTTTAACCTTAGCTCGCCACCAATTTCAATCATATAATCATATAGGCCATTTTTTTCAAGTAGTAAACCTACTTGATCGACAGCATAACCTTTTGCAATAGCCGATAGATCAAGATAAAGTTCTGGTAATTCTTTTTTTATTTGCAGAGTTTTATTATTTAATAATAAATGCTTGTAACCAATCTTTGCCAATTGTTCATTTATTAAGCTTTCTTCAGGTTCTTTAAATGAAGCAGGATCAACACCGAACCCCCATAAATTAACTAAAGGTCCTACTGTAATATCAAAGGCTCCTTCTGAAATCCTAGAAATATGTTGAGCCTCTTTCAATACTGAATATAATGAATTCGAGATAGTTTGCCACTGAGTTGAAATATTCTTATTAAACAAAGATAACTCAGAATCTTCCTGATAAGTCGACATCTGACCGTTTATATTATCCAGAAGTTGTTTTATTCGGAGTTTCAATTCATCTATTGCCAGCGTACCCGGTATGACAGATACTTTAATTGTGAAGCTAGTCCCCATAATTGCATCAGAATAATGCAAAGGGTATTGTTTTTGCGTTTCTTGACTTTCACAAGCCGACAATAAAAAAACGAGGAATACTATAAAAGCCACTCCTCGTTTTGGTATGTTCATAAATTAGTCATAAAATAAGATTACTGAACATAATTTCTAACAAACCACCACAATACTAGATAGTGAGATTCACTTCATCCTTTAACCACCAAAGTCATCTAACATGATATTTTCAGGATCTACCCCGTTATCTACCAACATGTTAATAACTGATGAGTTCATTATTGGAGGCCCACATAAATAGTATTCGCAATCTTCCGGTGCAGGATGATCTTTTATATACTCTTCGAATAATACATTATGAATAAAGCCGGTATAGCCTTCCCACTTATCTTCTGGTAATGCATCTGATAATGCAGTATGCCAAACAAAATTATCATTCTCTTTAGCTAACATGTCAAAATCTTCTATATAGAACATTTCACGTTTACTACGCGCACCATACCAGAATGTCATTTTTCGTTTAGACTTTAATCTCCGTAGCTGATCGAAGATATGTGAACGCATAGGCGCCATACCTGCGCCGCCACCTACAAAAACCATTTCTGCATCTGTCTCTTTAGCAAAAAACTCACCATAAGGACCGGAAATAATGGTTTTATCACCTGGTTTTAAATTAAAGATAAAAGATGACATAATCCCTGGAGGAACGCTATCGGGTGATCCAGGAGGAGGACTAGCAATACGCACATTCAGCATTATTTCCTTTTCAGGTGGATAAGATGCCATTGAATATGCGCGCAAAACTGGTTCTTTCACATCAGATACATATCGCCACAAATTAAATTTATCCCAGTCTTCTCGGTACTCTTCTTCGATATCCATATCAGCATATTTTGATACATGAGGCGGGCATTCAATTTGAATATAACCACCAGCACGATAATCAATAGTCTCACCTTTGGGTAAATCCAATACTAGCTCTTTAATAAAAGTTGCTACATTGCTATTTGACTTAACCGTACATTCCCATTTTTTAACACCAAAGACACTGTCTTCAACTTCAATCTCCATATCATTTTTAACTGCAACCTGACATGACAGACGTTCACCTTCAGCAGCTTCACGTTTTGTAATATGAGAAGTTTCAGTGGGTAGAATTTCACCCCCTCCTTTATGAATTTTTACTTTACATTGAGCACATGTACCTCCCCCACCACAAGCCGAGGGAACAAAAAGTTGTGCATCAGCCAAGGCTGTTAATAATTTAGCACCAACAGGTACATGAATTTTCCTCTCATTATTGATCAGGATTTCAACATCCCCAGAAGCCACTAACTTACTTTTTGCACCGATAATAATAAATACCAACGCAATCACGATTATCGTGAATAAAATGACACCTAATGCAATTTCAAGCATTACTTACCCTTCCTATAATTGGATTCCAGAAAAAGCCATGAAGCCAAGTGACATCAGACCTGCGCTAATAAAAGTAATCCCAAGACCTTCAAGACCTTTTGGAATATCGCTATATTTTAGTTTTTCCCGAACACCAGCCATCACAGTAATCGCTAATGCCCAGCCGAAACCACTACCTACACCATAAACAACACTTTGGGTAAAGTTATATTCTCGTTCAATCATAAACAAACTACCGCCTAAAATCGCACAATTTACCGTAATTAATGGCAAGAAGACACCTAATGCAGTAAATAATACTGGAAAAAATTTATCTAAAATCATTTCCAAAATCTGAACTAGTGCAGCAATCATACCGATACAGCTGAGGAGAACTAAAAAACTCAAATCAACACCTGTAATACCCAGCCATGACAAAGCATCTTCTTTTAACAAGGTATGATAAATCAGGTTATTCACTGGAACAGTAATTAGCTGAACCACCATTACCGCAATACCTAGCCCAATCGCTGTAGATATTTTTTTAGACACCGCTAGGAATGTACACATCCCCAAAAAAAATGCGAGTGCTAGATTCTCAATAAAAACTGCTTTTATAAATAAACTTACATATTCATTCATTAGTGATGCCCTCCTTCACCATGAGAAATATCCATAATTTTAAAGTCTGCCTGTTCATTTTGATCTGGCTTCCATTGACGGAACCCCCAGATAATAAACGCGATTAAAAAAAACGCACTCGGCGGTAGCAGCATCATACCGTTAGGCTCATACCAGCCACCGTCCTTTATTAATGGAAAAATCTCAATGCCTAATAATTTACCAGAACCCAATAACTCTCTAAAAAATGCAATGATAACCAATATTAGACTGTAACCTAAACCATTGCCAATGCCATCTATAAAGCTTGCCATTGGTGGATTTTTCATTGCATAAGCTTCAGCACGTCCCATCACGATACAGTTGGTTATTATTAGTCCCACAAATACAGAAAGTTGTTTGCTAATATCGTACACAAAAGCTTTCAAAATCTGATCTACTACAATAACTAAAGAAGCAATAATCGTCATTTGAACAATGATTCGGATACTTCCAGGAATATGATTTCTAATCGAACTAATCGCAGCACTTGAACACGCAGTCACTGCGGTTAAAGCAACTGCCATAATCAATGATGTCGACATTTGAGATGTTACCGCTAATGCCGAACAGATACCTAATACTTGAAGCGTAATAGGGTTATTACTGACTAAAGGATCCGTCAGTACTTTTTTTGTTTCACTATTTAAAACAGCACTCATGACGTTCTCCTAATCATCATTTCTGATCTTTTCCAGATAAAGTGCAAAACCTTCTGCACTCATCCAGTATTTAACAAGATTGGATACACCTAAACTAGTTAAGGTAGCTCCAGCTAATCCATCGACATTATATTCAGACCCTGGTTTGGAAGTATCAACAACACCTTTAATTAAACCAAGTGCTACCTCACCTGAATCATTATAAACTTTTTTACCTTTCCACAATACACGCCAATTTGGGTTGACAACTTCCCCCCCTAACCCAGGTGTTTCAGCTTGATCGTAAAAATTAATACTTTTAACTGTTTGACCATCTGCTTCTAAAGCTAAAAATCCATACATGGTAGACCAAAGCCCATAACCATGCATAGGAAGGATAATCGACTGAATAGCATCTCCTTTCTTTACAAGGTAAACCTTAGCAATTTTAGCTTTTCGTTTGATACTTGCTATATCATCATTTGAATCCAGAGTAATATTTTGTGAAGGATCTTTTGCTGCTTTACGTTGATCGTAAGTACTAACATCCCTTTCTTCAACATAATCCCCCGTTGTAATATCAACCAGCTTTTCTTCTATCTGATCAGAAAATGCTAAATTTATATCCGTTCCTTCATCCATTAAACCAGCAACATCAAGAATATTTTTCTTCATGTCTAAAGCTTTATTTTCAATTTGTAATGGTTTTAAAACAACTGCTGAAAATGAAACAAGAATTGCGCACACAAAACATAGCGCTAAAGCTACTGCAATGGTTTTTTCCAGACTATCATTACCTAGAGCCAAAACCTTTTGCTTATAGGCATCAAATTTTTGATAATGCTCACAATTATCCAAACGATCTTTTAAACTTCCTTTAGACATGACGTTTCATCCTTCTCTTAATATTTGCCTGAACGACAAAATAATCAATAACAGGGGCAAACATGTTGGCAAATAAAATTGACAACATCATCCCTTCCGGAAATGCTGGGTTGACAACCCGAACAAGCACAACCATCACTCCAATTACACAACCATATATCCAGCGCCCTGTATTTGTCATTGCTCCACTTACAGGATCAGTCGCCATATAAACCATTCCGAAAGCAAAGCCGCCAACAGTCAAATGCCAGTAAAAGGGAAATGCAAACATTGGATTAGTATCGCTACCTATAATGTTAAACATAACAGATGTTGCAATCATACCTAAAAGTACACCTCCCATTATCCGATAGGAAGCAATTTTTGTGTAAAGCAAAAAAGCTGCTCCAATTATGATGGCAAGTGTTGAGGTTTCACCGATTGAACCAGGCATAAATCCCATAAAGGTTTGAAACCAGCTATATCCAGCTTCGTGCACTGCCTCAAGACCACCTTGAGCAGCAAGACCCAAAGGCGTTGCCATTGTGTAGCCATCAACACCAACCCAAGCTGAATCACCCGAAATAGCAGCAGGATAGGCGAAGAAAAGAAATGCTCGTCCAGTTAATGCAGGGTTCAAAAAGTTTTTCCCTGTGCCCCCAAAAACTTCTTTACCAATAACGATACCAAAAGAAATACCTAATCCAACCTGCCACAAAGGAATATCTGGTGGCAAGATCAGAGCATACAACATGGAAGAAACCAAAAAACCCTCATTTACTTCGTGTCCACGAACTGTTGCAAACAATACCTCCCAAACACCACCGACTGCCAAGGTTACTATATAAATAGGCAAAAAGAACAATACACCATGCACCATATTAGAAAATGGATTCATTGGATTATAGCCAAACAGTGACATTGGGATACTACGCCAACTATTTGCTTCACTTAACCCCAAAGCTTCCATTGCTAAATTAGCTTGATAACCTGAGTTATACATTGCCATCAAAACACAGAAAAATGTAGCAATAACAACAAAAGTCATGGTTCGTTTCAAGTCATTACCATCACGAACATGTGTTGTGCCGCGTGTTACATCGGACGGTGTATAAATAAAAGTGTCTACCATCTCATAAAGACCGTAGTATCTTTCTAATTTACCGCCCTTCGTAAAATGCGGCTCAACACTATCTAAAATATCTCTAGCCGACATTATTTATCCTTCCTTCTCAATTTTAGTTAAATTTGCCCTAAGAACGGGTGCAAAGTCATGCTTACCTGGATCAACAAAAGTAAATAGGGAAACATCCTCCTCACTCAATTCCAGACACCCTAACAACTGCGCGTGATCAGTATCGCCAATCACCAAAGCTTTCAACAAAGGTGTTGCCAAAATATCCATCGGCATCACAGATTCAAATACACCCACAGGTACAATCGCTCTATTACTTCCATTTTTATCTGTTGTTAAAGGAAACAAGCGATGACTATTGCGGTCTTTACTGGAAGTATAAACATTCATTGCAGAGTATTTGTCTTTACCTGCAACTATCCAGCCAAATAGTTCACGCTCTCTACCTTCTTTTAGAACAGAAATCTGATTACTATAACAACCCAAATAGGCAAAACCATCAGCCGCTTCATGTCCATACAAAACAGAGCCAGAAATAACTCTAGTTTCACAATCGTCTAATTCGCCACTAACAAGATCATTTGTGTTTGCTCCAACACGCGTCTTGAGTAATCTTGGTTTTTTGACAACCGGGCCGGCTAAAGAGACAACTCTATTTATATTTAATTTTCCAGTAGAAAATAGTGAACCTATTGCAATAACTGCTTGGTAATCTATATGCCAAACATTTTTATCTGCATTAACTGGATCAATGAAATGGATATGGGTGCTTGGCAAGCCAGCTGGATGTCCCCCTGAAAATTCAGCTGTTTGAATACCTTCTTCAGAAGTAATTTTTGCCCCTGTTGCTTTACAAAGATATGTATAACCTTCTGTTAATTTAGCAACAATAGATAAACCACTTGCAAACTCGGCAGCTCTATCGGCAATAATAATTGCTGGATCAGCGGCTAAAGGTCTAGTATCTATTGCGGTTATAAATAGTGCACTTGGAGCATCATCAACGGCTGGAATTTTACCGTAAGGACGCGTTAAAAACGATGTCCATAATCCTGATGCTAACAAATTTTCTTTTATCTGATCTACTGTAAGTTTTTCAAGATCATTTTTTGCATATTTTGTAAAAGATTCTTGTGTGGTTCCTTTTAGCTCTATCACTACAGACTGCAAAACTCGTTTAGCACCACGATTAATTTCAGTAACTACACCTGAGCCAGGTGCAGTAAAATTAACCCCGGGATTTTGCTTATCTGTAAAAAGCACCTGACCCAATTTAACGGTATCGCCTACAGCGACCATCATTTTAGGCTTCAAGCCAATATAATCCTTCCCCAAGATAGCAACAGACTTAATCTTGCTACCTTCTTCAATCACTTGTTTCGGTCTCCCCGTAATGGGAAGATCCAACCCTTCTTTAATAGTAAATTGCATAGTGAATAAGCCCACTCTCCAGACAAATTGCGACAAACAATCTCCTTGATAATTCAAGAAGCATTTTAAGACAATAAAACTGTAACATTACAACATAAACAGCTATTTTTCTCAATGCAAGAAATAAAGTAATCTGAAACTCTTTCTCTAATTTTCATCTATATTAGTTAGAGTATAGTATAAAAAATAATATAAAAATCAATATAAAACAATTATTTAAATTTATTTTACTCGAATATATTAGCCGCGATAAATGACGAAAACATTATCAATAGCTGATCTTTCTTGCTTCCAACATGAACCATTCAAATACTAAGAAATAAACTTGGGATTCAAAGCAATGTGCATCCACACTTTCAAAGGTGAACAATGAATGTAGTTATTAAGAACTAGGATATTGAAAGCAAAAGCAAGAAAGTAATAACCAGCTCATTTTTAAAATCATCAAAATCAACCAACTAATTCACTACCACTTTTTTTAAACGGCATTATTTTTATAATTTACTCTAGACCGATCAGGATTTATATGTTAAAAATATTTTAAATATCAACAAAAATAATAAAAAACAATGAGCAAATTTGATGTTTACGTAAATGGCATTCAACTTGATCACTTACCAAGCAAAGATAAAGTTAATGAGAAAGCAAGTGCATGTTTGAAGACTCCTGTAAAACTGATCGAGAAATTATTAGATTCACCAAACACACGCATTCGACAATCAGTTTCTGAAATAAAAGCACAGCAATATAAAAACATCCTGTGCCAAATAGGTGTTATTTGCTTCTATAAGCCTGTTATCCCTAAATCAAAAAACATAAAAGATTCAATTGATCTCAGCACAAAAAATATACAACACACGTCTAGGTGTCCAAACTGCAATCATCAAATCTCACAAACTAACAACGAAACATTAGTAAATGAATGTGAAAGTTGTGGCATTTTTATTGATCTATATCTTGCACATCAATCAGCAAAAAAAAATAAAACAGAAACTCAACAGCGCCACACTCAAATACAAAACAAGCCAATAACGAGACAAAAAAACCAAAAGACAATAATAAAGAAACTAAAACCTCTTACTTTGCAAAAGGTAGAACCAGACAAGCAAAAAAAACTAAAAGAAAAAAAATTCAAATTACAGCCCTTGACATATGCTGGAGGTTTTCTTTCTCTTACTGCTCTGACAGGCATTTTATATGCATTTTCAAATAATGATAAACCTGTCTCTTTAACAACAATTGCTACTAAAGATACTACGATAAAAACCAATGCCCCTATTTCTCAAACAGTAGGATCTACTTCTTCAATTGTTTCTACTAATAATAAAACGTCTCCTCAACCAATCAGTAATCCATTTGATGAAGAAACCAAAGACTCACAACCAAACAATTCCTCAACAGCTGTTGCAACTAACAAAAAAAATATCAATGTATCAAATTCTATTTTACATTTTTCCTTAGATAACCAAGAATGGGACAATTTTCTAAGTCACAAGATTGATGATTCTATTACTGAGGGTAACTTAGAACGTAGCCATCGCCTAATTGCATGCTTATCTGATCCTGAAAAGCATATAAACTCTTTAGCCAAATTGTTAGTTACAACCAAAGAAAATAAATTTAAAAAAGATATTTTATTAAAAATGGAAGATAAAATTAAATTATCTCCGACTGAAATAAAACCTCAACTCCTATCATTAGCAGGAAGACATCAACTTGATCTCGAACTCAAAAATAACTTCTATAAACGTGCTGAAAAAAATTTAAATGCACTTTCAAAACCTAAAAAGAAGTTAGCAGCTACTTTGCGTATTGCCACTAGCTATTATAAGGACGGTGACATTGAATCCACCAATCGCTATTTAACAACAATCACTGAATTACTCCTGAAAATCAATGCAGATAATGCCAATGATCAAATTCAATCGCATGTTGCAATCAGCCGAGCTTATAAAGATACTGATAACTTACAATATGCCCTGTCATGGATAAAAGACAGTGAAAATTTAATTGATCAAGCAGATGAAACTACAATACAAACTTTGGTGGAAGGCTATGCTTATCTTGATCAACATTCATCAGTGATAAGGTTGATAAAAAGAGCCTTATCAATTCCTAACCGCGATGCCCGCTTATTTAGCGCAATTAAGACATACCTTGCTACTGGGCAAACCGAAAGAGCAATTAAACTCAACAGATCAATGCAAGGAGCTACATATAGAGCACTGTCGTATATTTTAATCGCAACATACAGTGAGGAGAATCAAAACTATTCGATATTGGCTGAATCTATTTTAAATGCAGAAATACACTCACCCATTGAGAAAGCCTTTGTTTCAAGTCGTTTAGCACAATTGCAAGCAAGACAATACAATATATACAAAACAGAAAAGCTGTTGAAAATAACAAAGGAACAAATTGCTACAATCCCTGCGTCTCCTGAAAAAGACAAATTATTAAACATTGTTGCCACCAACTATGCTCGATCACTCATGTTTAAACCGGCAACTACATTTATATCTGACATCCAATCTTCTGATATTAAATTACAATTTAACAAGGATTATAGAAATCTATCTAAACTAACTGCTTTGTAAATAATAAGGGAACGGTATAAAATGAGATCTTACACAAAATATTGTGTCTAATTTTAAATACAATCAAAATGGTGAAACAATGCTTATAAAAAAATTAGCAAATTACAGCCTATCAATACTTTTAGGAATACAATCAATTATTAGTTTTGCAGAAGCAAGTAATTACGCACCGACTAGTAGCATAAGTGCTAGTAGTATTGCTGGAGAACTCGATACAGCCTTTGTTGCTGATGGAAAAACAGAAACTTCTTGGGGCTCTGGAACGTTTCCAGCTGCATGGATAGCATTTGACTTTGGAGAAAGCAAAGCAATAACTGAAATCAATGCAATTGTAGATCAAAAGCCTTTTGGAGATACAACCCATCAAGTTTTTCTTGACGATATACTCAGCCACACATGGCAAGGAAACACAAAAACAGATGATACATTAACCTGGATTCCTCCTGCAGGCACAAGAGCGCAAAAAGTAAGAGTAGAGACTATTGCTTCACCTTCATGGGTCGGCTGGAAAGAAATATCTATAGATGGTCCAGATGCAGCTCCTGCCCCAAATCCTATTCAACCTCAAAAAAACTTTGCAGTGCTTGCAAATAATCTTGATATAACTTTCACTTTAATTGAATATAAATCTGCACGAGGAAGTGCTTTTTTCAGAGCCAATTTAACGCATATTGGGACTAATTCTAATAACGAATTGTTATGGAAACTCAGAGATCACCATGATATGTCAAATGAACATGGATACACTGCACCATCCATTGATGAGCTTTCAAATTTATTTATTAAAATAAACTCTATCTCTGCAGGGCAGATTTCTTATTGGGCAGACCTCGAGTTCATTGGAGATAATGGTGAGCCAGGGGCACTTGTCTGGAAGTTAAAACAATTTGGTGTGAATAACTAACTAAGAACCAAGCTCCTATCATTCTTCATCATCACTTATTATTCAACTTTAGATAATAATAAGTGATGTACTTGAAGGGCTTTCAAGATACTCCTATGCTCCTAAATTGATAGTTCGTTTGCAAACAATGATCTAACCATTTTTGTAGGAAATAATTTAATCGCCATTTATAGTTCATTATTTCAACAATCCGCCCTGGGTCTTTATAAACTTTTGAAACCAAGGGTCTATGATGATCTTTCAAAACTTCTGCCAAATTTGCATCTAAATAAACCCTTATCTTGATAGCTGGCTCCACAAAGCTTTCCAAGTTTTTATCGAAGCAATGCGTCAATTCAACGGTTAAAGTATGGTTTGTACGATCTATTATTCTTAAATGAAGCGCAGGTTTGTTTGTAGTTTCTCCAGTAGCCTGATGCTGGAAAGAACATAAATCAGGAATCAGACTAAAAAGCTTTTGAAAATTAGATTCACAAAGTTTCTCTAAACAAAGAGACGTATTAACAGGGTGAACTAGGCTCATTTTTAGTCTTCTCTATAGCTAGCATTTGCACTAGCTGTTTCCCAAAGAACAACTTGATCTACGTTTAACCCTTGTTGCTTTAAATGCTGATAAATCATTTTGCTCAACACTTCTGCAGTAGGATGATCTTCAATTGCCATGAATCTTTCCTTTTGCTGTTTTAACAAAGGAATAATGGGGTCATCTTTATGAACAAGAAAATTATGATCTAAATTTTGATTAATGTATGCTTCAACAACTTCTTTAACTTCTGAGAAATCACAAACCATCCCTTGATCATTAAGCTCATCCTGTTTTAATGAGATAGAGGCTTTTACACTATGCCCATGTAAATGCTTACATTTGCCTTTATGGCTCATCAGTCGATGACCATAACAAAAATAGACTTCTTTCGTAATTGTGTACATTCTAATCAATCATCCCTAAAATTAGAGTGAATTTTACTTTAAACTCTTAATGGTTGCAGCAATTTCAAACGAGCCATCCTGTTGTACAGTACTCCTTACAACCTCAATAAAAGCAGTCATAGGAGGAGTAAGAGGATTTTGAGGTAATACATTCACCTCCATTGCCAAACCGATTTCAAAAGCTGAATCAGCTATAAAAGAGACTCCCGACCCACTCAATGATGTACAACGACCAGTTTTCATACCCTCTGAGTCTGCTAATTTATAGGTGATGTCACAATCGACATCCATTCGAATATAGTCCCGTTTTTCATCATATTCCAGCATCGCATTTCCTCTATTTTAAAGTTGCAAACAAATGATTAATAACTTTAATATTTAAGTTTACTATAAATTGAAGATAATGCTGATTATTTATGTTTTTTCTAATACTATCCATATTCCTCCCTATCATTTATGCCTATAACTGACTATCTGTTATTTTTTGTGTAAAATCATTCGATTTTAAGAGTAGTTTAACTGGATAAATATATGAGTAAAAAGATTGTCCTTACCGGTATTACAACAACAGGCACTCCCCATTTAGGTAACTATGCCGGAGCTATTCGTCCGGCAATTGAAGCTAGCAAAGATGAAAATGTCAGACCTTTTTATTTTCTGGCTGATTATCATGCCCTCATTAAGTGCCAAGAACCCGAAAGAGTAAAACAATCTAGTCTTGAAATTGCAGCCACTTGGCTAGCATTGGGGTTGGATACCTCAAACGCCGTTTTTTATCGTCAATCACATAGACCTGAAATTCCTGAACTATGCTGGATGCTGTCTTGTGTTACAGCCAAAGGTTTAATGAATAGATCTCACGCCTATAAAGCCTCCGTTACT
>VAPK010702022.1_pt1 | contig 36939 bp, 49 predicted proteins | sample 3395031 | NCBI WGS metagenome assembly VAPK01 (sample SAMN08290443, study PRJNA428436) | hydrothermal vent metagenome | isolation source: Deep-sea hydrothermal vent chimney 1 | place: Pacific Ocean: Juan De Fuca Ridge
AAGCAAGTATTAATTGTTAAGTCTGCATCTACAGAAGTTGATGCAAGGAATATATCTAATGAAAAAGATAAAGCTGGACAAGGAGCTATAGTTGTAAAAGGCGAAGCTCCTGTTAGCCAAGCAAGCGATGCAGTGAACTTATCAATAACTAGTTCGTTAGGAAAATAAAATGGCTGAAATAATAAAATTAGATAAGGCCACTTCAATATATAATTTAAGAATAGGTGGCGAACAAATTGGATTAAGAATATATTATTCTAAAAATAAAGATAGATGGGCAATGGACATTTCAAATGCTAGGCTAGGTACAGAGTCTAATGGTATATTGATAAATACAGGCGAAGACCTTTTGTCCCAGTCTGGAAGAATAGGCCTAGAAGTTCTTATTGCAGTTAGCACACCAGAGCCATTGCTTGAAGCAACAATTGAAAACTTTTCTGAAAAAGTTATTTTAATATACATGACACTTGAAGAATTCAATAATTCATATTATGATGGTAATGCTATAATAAGGAAAAAGTGGTAGTGGAGAAAGGTTCTAAATTTAATCGTTTTATAAAAGTTAGTTTTAATGGAACTGAAGTTTCAATTACTGATTTAAAAATGGTGTTTAGAATACAAAGGTTCCATGGTGACACTCATCATACAATGGAACTTGACATATATAATCTAGGTAAAATAAAAAGTGAAAATAACTATTTGGAAATTGGAACAGTAATAACGCTTGAAGCAGGATATGAAGATTTTAATGGCGTTTTATTTATTGGAAAAATAAACAATACAAATGAATACCGTGATGGAACAGATTTTATAACTAGAATATATTGCAATGATGGAAGAGACTATAGCTCTAAAATGATTTCTTTTGGTTGGACAAGGTCAATAGCACTGAAAGATGTATTGAGCGATATTGCTAGCGCAGCAGGAATTCTAATTGTAAAGAATAATATAGAAATAAATAATATCAATGGCGGCTACACGGTACACGATACTTTTGATAATGTCATGAACACGCTTGCTGAGTCTTATAATTTTAATTGGTATATAATAAATGGTGATTTATTTTTATACGATGCAATAAAAGGAAATGATGAAAAAGAATTATTTGAAGTTAGTGCAGGTACAGGTCTTATAGAAACACCAGTTCTATTAACTAAAGGTGGTATAAGTGTTAAAATGCTAATGGAGCCTTCTATAAATAATGGTGATTTATTTGATGTTAAAAGTAAAGGATTAACACTGACACAACAAGGGTTGGAATACGCTACTAAATTTTCATTTGGACTGGGTCGTCAAAAGGTTTTATCAATGGCGCATACTGGTGATACTCATGGTGATGCATGGTACACGGAATTAATAGGACTTAGATTAAATTGAGCGCAGCAGACATATACACATTAGATGGATTGATTAAAACAATTATTGATTTTAATCTTCATAATTTGCACACTTCAATTCCGTGCGTTGTTGAAACATTCAATAACAATGGAACAGTAAATGCGACACCTGCCATTAAAAGAGTTTTGACTGAAGGTGATGAAGAAATTACATTGCCAACTTTATCTGACATACCTATAATTTATCCTAGTGTTGGTAAATACAGAATAACATTCCCCATAGAAAAAGGTGATGAAGGTATGCTAGTTTTTTCTGAAAGAGAAATTAACCAGTTTATTGAAAAGGGCGAAGTTACACGCCCATTAATGTATCGTAAACATAATATTTCTGATGCTGTATTTATACCGGCTTTAATTTCACAAGGAAAAAGAAACAATGTTCCTTCAAGTGAAGGTTTAGTTCTTGAAGAAATAGATGGTGGTGCTAAAATAGAATTAATAAATGGTAAAATAAACTTATATGGTTTCGTAAACATTGAAACAGTTCCGGGTTCAGGAGTGGCAGACATAGGATTGAACACTCACGTACACACTGGTCCTGGAACACCACCAATTAGCGGCGGAGGTCCACCTGCATAATGGCAATAGGATTTAAATTAGATGCATTAAGAAATGACATTATATATACTGATGGACAACTTGAAACTGTTGATAGAGATGATGAAATTTCTAGGAATGTTAAAACTAGATTATCAACTAGTTTAGGAGAATATTTTTTAGACGAGTCTTATGGATTCCCATATAATGAAATATTTGGCTCTCGTATATTTAGCCTTACAGATTTAGAAACAACTATAAAACAATTTATATTAGAAACAGAAGGAATATTAAACTTAACTAGATTTGAGCTTGATTTTGAACAGGGCAATGTAAGGAAATTAAAAGTTTCTTTTTCAGCTCAAACTATATATGGTTCTTTCTTAACACTAGAAGCAAATCCATTCGGGGCATAATATGTACGGTATAGATGACACAGGTTTTACAACTAAAAGACTTCCAGAAATTAAAGCGGACATGGAAGAATCTGTTCGCCAAGCTCTTGGAGCAGATGCAACTCTTTTACCCGATTCAATTGAAGGACAGATAATTGCAATCCTTTCAGAAATAGCTTCTGGACTATGGGAGGAATTACATGGAGCTTATGGTTCATTCAATCCTCTATTTGTTACTGGTCAGGCACTTGATAATTTAGTTTTCTTAAATGGACTTTCAAGATTGCCTGCATTGAAATCTAACACTTATGTTGACATAACAGGAACGGATGGAACCGTTATTCCGGCCGGCTCAATCATAAGACACAGCTCCACACAAGCTGAATTTTTAACTAGTGTAGCCGTTACAATAGGCACGGACTTTCCCACAGGGACAGCTCAGGCGCTTGTGAATGCAAGAAAGGAAGGTGCAATACTAGCAGCCGCAGGAACATTAACTGTTATTGGTTCACCTGTAAATGGTTGGGATACTGTTAATAATTCTGTCGACGTTGTTCAAGGTAGAAATACTGAAACAGATACAGAATTAAGAGCACGTAGAAACCGTTCTTTATTTATTGCAGGTAGTAGTTCTTTAGATGCCATTTTGTCAGAAATATCTAGGCTTGAAAGTGTAGTTCATTCTGGTGGTGTAGAAAACTTTTCAGATGTTACGGATGCAAATGGAGTTCCACCACATTCTTTTGAAGCAGTTGTTTCAGGTGGACTTGATAGCTCAATCGGTTCTGCAATATGGGATAAGAAGCCGGCAGGAATACAGGCATTCGGAACAACTACAGTTCAGGTTTTAGATATATTTGGAAACTCACATGATATTTCTTTTACAAGGCCAACTTCAATTCCAATATACTTCCGTGCTAATGTTACATTTCTAGGAGAGATTCCTGCAGATGCAAGCATAGTATTTACAGATTATCTTTTAAGATATATTTCTGGAGAACTTGTTTCAGGTGTTGATGTTAGTGTTGGAGACAATGTTGTAAATTCAAGACTATACACTCCATTGAATTTGGCGTACCCAAATCATACCATTAATAGTTTAGAAACAAGTATAGACAATGTCAACTGGAGTAGTGCTGATATTTCTATTAGCTACAAAGAAGTTTCATCATGGGATGAATCAAGAATAACATTTACAGTGGGATAATATGCACGATATTACCGAAATAATTAGTGAAAGACTAATAGGGCAATATAAAGATAGTCCAGTTATACTTGCATTTTTAAATTCTCTATCAACAGAATACGATTTCCTTCACCGTGAAATTAAAAGAGTTGTGGATGAAAGATATTTTGATAATGCACAGAACATAAACTTGGATATAATCGGAAGTATTGTTGGTGTCGGAAGAGAAGTTACAGACTTTGTTGAAACAGATTACTTTAGCTTTTTACAAGACCCAACTGGAAAGGGATTTGATAGTTTAACTGAAAAGGTTAAGGCAGGAAGATATAGGTCGGCAGATGAAAATGCAGTTACTACTAGAAAATTAAATGACAGTGAATATCGTATTTTAATTAATGCCAAGATATTAAAGAACATTTCCAATATAACTCCTAACGATGTATTGCTTATAACTCGTCAGATACTGGAGCTAATGTATCCAAACATAAATATTAATGTAAACATTGAGGAAACAGGAAACGCAAGTTTTAGAGTAATAATAAATTATATTTTAACTCCTGCTGAGAAATCATTTATATCATCACTTGATTTGATACCTAGACCTGTAGGTGTTAGGATTGAATATGTACATGAAGACATTGACATTGATCTTGGAGTTTCATTGAGCACAACTTTCAGTGACACCATAGTTAATATAATGACTAGCGCACCATCACAGGCGTTGATTCAAACTATATTTGAAGACTCAATAACTTCTATTGCTTCAGAAGTTTCTACTGGTGTTGGAATAGGAATAACACTTGAAGACTCTTCTGTTTTCATTCAGGTGGCACCTCCGGGAACAGTTTCGATTATGACGTTGCTTGAAGATACTGTTTCTTCAATTAATTCAGCCACTGAGCAGAACTTATCACTAAGTATTCTACTAGGCGAAACAGTAGTTTCAATGCTCTCAAACATTGTTAATGATGCAGAGCTATTAGTTGTTAGTAATGATTCTTTGGTATCAGTTCAAGCTGAAGTTGTTGCCGAAATATTATTGTCTAGAGCAACTCCTATTAACTTCGTGGCCTCATGTTCATTGATATGCACCGGTGGAGATTACTCAGTTGATTGGGGTAACGGAATATACGTTAACTATACAGCAGGTGCGACAGCAACATCTGTTCCTACTGGTGAAATAAAGGTAAGGGAAACAGGAACTGTTTCAAATATTAAATTTACTACAGACACATACTCTTCAATAACAATTGAAGAAGGTTCTAATTTAACAAATATGAATAGTATCTGTATAAACCTTACTCAGCTAGTTTCATTTAATGTCGTTAGTCCACTCCCATTAATGACAGGTCAAATGTTTGATTCGTTTAATGGATGCACATCATTACTTGTTGCGCCAGCAATGGACTATAGTGCTATATCCGGATTTTCAAGAACATTCCAAACATGCACTTCTATGACTTCAGCAGCAAATATTTCAGTTCAACCACCAATAGCATTGACCATAATGAGGAGCACATTTGCATTCTGCACATCGTTGAGCGAGGTTACTCTTTTCTCAACTAATTCTGTGGGTAGCTGGCAAAGTGCTTTTGAAAGCTGCCAATCACTAATTAAGATACCAGCTTTCAATATGTCTTCTTCAACTTCATTTAGCGGTACATATAATAACTGTAATGTTTTAGAATGTATTGCCAACATAGACACGACAGGCTCTGTAGGAGCAAATTCAATGTTTGTTAATACACCAGCATTAACGGCACCGAATGCAACTCAGCAACTTGCATTAGAAGCGGCAGGTGGTTCGACATTTTCAACAACTTGTCCATAATACAATAGGGGATAAAAATGATTTATACAAAACCAAATATGAGCCGAGCATGGTGCAACAATGGAGCAAAAGTTCAGCCTTCTGATGGCAAGATAGATTCTGGATGGGGTGCTGAAAAACCACCATTTCAAAATGAGAACTGGATTCAAAATAGGGCTGACCTATATCTTCAGCATCTTGATGAACGCGGAGCACCGAACTATGATTCACAAGTCATATACTCAAAAGGTTCTAGAATTTTTAATATCGATCAACACTGGGAGTCACTAGTAAATTCAAATCTTGGAAACCCTGTTACCGCAGGAGGTGGATTCTGGATACCAGTTAGGGAATTAGAAAACCCTGTAGGAGTTGTGGTGGTCTGGCCTTTGAATGGTGCTCCAGTAGGTTTCTTACAATGCAATGGCTCTATAGTTTCTCAGGCCACATATCCAAGACTATTTGATTTTCTTGGTCAACGATATGGCGGTGCAACAGGGACATTTAAGCTTCCAGATTACCGTGGATATTCTTTGAGAGGAACGGACAATGGTAGGGGTGTTGACCCAGACTCTATCTCAAGAACAGATAGAGGAGATGGGACAACAGGGGACAACGTGGGCACGGTACAACAGGATGAATTCTTTTCCCATAGTCATCCTAAACCTCCAGGGTCAGGAGGGTTCTTGGCATCCGGTGGAACACATCAATCGGCAGGTGGTTCTCCAATTGTTGATTTTATTGCACAGGAAACGGGCACAAGAGGGGGGAATGAAACAAGAATGAAAAACATAGGCGTGAATTTCATAATAAGATACTAGCTTCTCTGTAAAGTTGGCCTCCCTGAATCGGGAGGCATTTTTATAAAGGTGATTTTAATTTAGTTTTTTTCGCCATTTAGTCGGCTCAATGTTTTTTCAATATCTTCTTTTACAAATATTTTTCTTTTTCTTGACCTACAAGTTATTTTATTTACTCCATTCGTTAAAACATACATCCAATAACCTTGTTCAGTGTAAACTAATTCCGAAGAATACCATTTACTAAAACTCATTTTTGTCCCTCCATTCTTTTGCTATTGGTTGAGATGGCTTTCCATTATTTGTATAGCTTGCAAACTCCACAGTTATGTATTGCCCTATATATTTTTCCTTATTTATCAAAACTTCTCTTTTCCTTACGTGAGTGCCGTGTGCATAAACGGCAAATTCACCACCTTTGCATTTGCATATTAATCGAGCAAGACCATCAACAGATGACAGAACATTTATCACCTTGAACTCAGCACGGATGGTGTCCTTAACTTTCATTAAGAACTTAACTCGTTTCCCATCTTTATATCCAGATTCACCCCATCTTACAATTGCCCCTTCATAATTCTCATTACGAAAGACATTGAATAAGTCTATAATTGAAATTTCATCTGTTACATGGAAAGTTTCCGCTACCAACGAATATTTTAATCTTTCCAGCTTTCCTTGTATAATATTCAGACGAAAAGGGAACGCCTCATTGGAAATAAAATCATAGCAGTGATAAACCAATGTAGGAGACTGACTTTTTTGTGTGCGTACTAGGCTACTAATGTCCTGTAGTGCCATTCCATGTGTATACAGTTCACCATCTAGTGTTTCTCCTTCCTGAAGCCTTGCGGTAGCCGTTATTTCATAAAGTATATGGTTTATGCTTGTTATTTTTTTACCGCCTCTGCTGTACGCTATGGCACTTCCATTGTGCATAGTTATTAGGCATCTATGTCCGTCGTATTTTCTCTGGACATAACAATTTTCATATTCAATTTTTTCGTAATTGACTTTCGAGGCTAACATCGGTTTATGAAAACCAAGACCATTCTTAGGGTTTGAAACAACTTTATTTTTATCGGCTACATATCCTCTATCAATCCTTCGACTAATCATAGATTCAATCATCATTTCAATTTGCTCGTCAACTGTGCGTCCACCTTTACCAACACGAATTGTGTCTTCTGATTCTTGCATTGCACCGTCAACCTGACCATGACGAACATGAATAGTATTTTTAATTCTTTTAACCTGCCATAGCCTAAGCTTTCCCTGCGAATCTAGTTTATATAGTTTCATGTTATTACCTCAAAGTTTGTATCGTGTTGTTCTAGTGTAGCATGTGTTAGTCCTTCATTACCAATATTGTACAGCATGTCTTGAAATTCTTCAAATCCATTTATGTGGCAATCACTAGCAAATTTAAGCATTACGTTCAGGCCGAAGTTTTTATCTGAAAATGTAACGATGTATCTTTCATCTACTCGGCCTCGTTTTAAACACGCCTGAACACCTAGCTCAAACATTGTCCCCACATCACGGCCATCTATGACGGCTATCATTAGATTGCATTCGGCTATGCCATCCATATTTGAATCATAAATATTTCGCATTCTTTCTTTTCTTTCTTCTGGTGTCATGTTTTTTATAACACCTTCTGAACGTGGTGAAAAATATTCAATTTGATACTGGTTGAGTGCAAACTCAATTTCCTCAACTACGCGAACCTCTTCCTCATTGAAGAATGGCGCAGCTATGTAAACTTTTATGTCTTTCTTGTTCATTTGCCTTCTCCTATTTCAATATACTTTTTACGATTAATATTATCTGGATTATCTTTTATGAATCCTTCCGTGGCTAAATCTCTATACTTTTGCAGCAATGGAGATTCACCAACCTCTCTAACTTTCTTTTCTATCATTGCAGGCCACTCACACATGATAGGACATGGAACTCCAGGATCTTCATGAATTACACGATTATATGAATCAGCAAAATATGGGTCTACCTTTCCACCACCATTAGGAATGAAATTCCAAAACTCTTCAGTTGACATTTCCTTAATATATTCACTAACGATTCCACCCCACATATCCATAGACCAATCCAATACCCAATGTGCTCGCATTGAAACTAGATTTCTATATGAATGTGAATCAACATACATAACGACATCTATTTTATCCTTTTGAAAGTAATCTAGTTCAAAGTATTCTGGAACCATATTCCAATATCCAATCTTTACCTTTGAATAATGCTGACGTAAAAACTGTGAAGCCAATGCCATTTTAACATTGAAGTGTGCGTGAATCATTTCACCTATTTGTTGAGTACCGTTTATTTTTTCCTTTTCGGTTATCATTACATATTCATGAACAGGCTTAACGGTAGAATCATCATATTCTTTTTCCATGCCGGTAACAATAAGCATTTCTTTACAGTATAAATCAAATAGCCTTTTGTTTAAAATTTCTATGCTCTTACAAAACGCAATAAGAACACGCTGATTTATAGAGATAGTGTATTTAGTGCTAATAGAACATGGAAGCATTTCTCTTGTTTCATCTCTTGACTCACCCATTTCAACTCTACGCAACATTTCCTTTATCATAAAATCATCGCGCGTCTTGTGTGAAAACTCAGATGAAACCTGAAGTGTATCTTCATTAACATTCATAGAACGAGTTGACAACGCCCAACCTTCTATCGGTCTTAGTGAAAATATCAGGTCTCTAAAAATACTACTTGATTGTATTTCTAAAACAAAAACCCTTAATGAGTTTAGACTTAAATCCATCTTGCCAATAGAATCTAAGTTTAAACTTTCTTCTTTAAACCACGGACGACTTACTCTCCAAGCGTGTTCTCTTCCGTCCATCATTGTTACTAGTTTAATATATGGTTTTAATGTATTCATTATTTTTTCTCCAGTTTTATTTTTTTAATTACATTTATTATTTCGTTTTCTTGCTTGCGCTTACCTATAACAAATTCTTTCATTGTATGTTCTGGCAATAATGAAAAGTCACTTATCCGTGGTGAGTCACAAAGATTCATTCCATATTTATCTGTACATCTCCAAATGTCATTTGTAAGTCTTGTTCCACCAGACGTTGCAACTATTAGTTTTTCATCATTGTATATTTTACCACGGATTGCAGCCTCAATTAAAGTTGAGGTCGGTGGAACACCTATAATATACTTACACCTATCAATTGCATTTATAAGAGAAGTGTCTCCAATTTCATTCACTATTGAAATATTGCTATGTGCATCAGCAAAGTCTAAATATTCTTGGAATGAAATACCAATGTCGTCAGTGTTCCACTTGTGTGGTATATTTCCACTTTCAATAACTGGATGAACCTTTATTAAGATTCTCATTCCCATTAAATTTTTCAGAGTTTTTTTAACTTCATTTATATTTCTTATACCTGCTATTGGCATATACAAAACAATGTCTGATTGGCGAAATAAAGGAAACATTTTGTAATGAAATAAAGACATAAAGTGACCTTCATATATAAAAGAATTATGGCCAAAGCACGGATAGCCTAAAATATTTTTCCATGCACTTGGTACAGCAAAGTATTTTCCATATTCACCATGCACACATTTATAAATGTTTTCGTCTGAACCATAGGTTGAATGAGAAAATGTTACCACCTTTTTCCTATCAGAAAATAATGCAATCCTATCCATTACATTAAAGTTTTTTAAGTTGTTATGGTAGTAACTATTTGAAATTGCAATATCCGAATTACTTTCAACCAAATGGTATCTTGTTTCTGGTAGCATCATAGTATGAATATCAAATATTTCATTCATTGCTTCTAAATACTTAGACTGATGTTTTGAAATAGAATATGCGATTGTTTTATATGTCATTATTTCTTCTCCAAGTCTAATATTTCGGTGCAAATTTCATGAGCATCTTCTATAACTTCATGAAGATATTTTGTTCCATTATAATTAAAATAGTTTCTTGCTTTCATATAATTTGAATCTAGTGTTCCGCGAATTGACTGAACATGGTCTACAATTGTTTTGTTACCAAACATAACAGCTTCGTAATAGGCTTTATATATAACAGCTAGGCAATCACATAATGCAACTATAAAACCTTCAGGACCATCCTTAGAACGTTCCCAATCATGATACATACATGGCAGGTTTAAATTTGCAGCAATCATGTTCATGTTTTCATCTTCAATTATTTGGACTGCATTTCTAAAGTCCTTGCTATAATACTTTGTAGGGCGAGGAATATCTCCTGTAACAATTTCATCTATATCATGAGTAACTGCTTTCCTTAGTAGTAGACCCATGTCAACATTGTCTGTTTTAATTAGCTCACTACCGATTGTGTATGCCATTAGGCAAGCGAAACCCGTGTGTTCAAGCACGGATTCTTCTTTTACTAAATGAGTTTGTGAGTATCTTGTTAACGATGACATTTTATATGTAATGTCAAATATCTCTAATAGTTTGCCCTTCACTTTTTCCGTCTCCTAGTTTATGTATTTCTGAAATGAATAGAAAAATAATATCATCACTAATTATTTTACCTCTTATTAAATACCAGTCGGTTTCTTCTTCACCTTCTTCTGCCACTATAGCACCTAGCTTATCGTATTCATAACGGTTAACTCTGCACATTAAACTTCCGGTATCATCTTCAACTGTTATGTTCAGTAGCTTGGTATATTCTTCATATATTTCACCACCTCGTTTCATTACATTTTGAATTTCATTTAAATCTCGCACGTTCTTTTTCATTAGCTGTGCGATGATTAAATATTCTCCTTTCTTATTTACTTTTTTAATTACAGTGGGCTTAGTATACAATCCATATCTCTTTGGTGTTTTAAACATTAAACCCCAATAATGTTTGCATGGATATAGAATGTCAAATTTTGTTTCTCCTTTTTCTAATTTCTTTGTAATTCCTGCTGCCATTGTTTCGCCTGTTTCTCTTTTCCTTACAATGACTTTTGCATTTGCTTTTCCTATTCCATTTATACTTGTTAATGGTCCTATGATTTTATTGCCATGTACTTCCCAGTCTTCACCTGACTTTTCTTTATCATAAGATATAAATTCAAATTTGTGTGACTCTTTCATTTCCCTTATCATCCTCATAGAAGAAAGATGACCCTTTGAATTATTTAAGTTAGCAACTAAAAATTGAAGAGGGTGATACACCTTGCACCATGCTGTCCAGTAGCTTACTAGTCCATAAGCCACGGCATGACTACGATTAAATCCGTACTGTGCAAATTCTAAAATCTTTTTCCAAGCATCCTCTGCTTCTTCTTTTCTAATTCCATTTTTCTCAGCACCGGAAACAAACTCTTCTTTAAATTTATTTATTTTATCTTTACCACTTTTCTTTGAAATTAATTTACGAACACCATTAACATTTTCCCATGCGAAACCACCAATACCTCTTAGTATCTGCATGATTTGTTCTTGATATACTATAACACCCATTGTTGGTTTCGTTATAGCGATAACATCTGGATGATTCATTATGTATTCTATATCTTCTTGACCGGAATGTATCTTAGAAAACTTTGCAGCACCACCACCATGAAGTGGACCAGGACGTGCGAGTGCTGTTATCGCAATTATATCTTCTATGTTTGTTACCTTAATTGTTCTGCACAATCCTGCTAGCGCGTGTCCTTCAAATTGGAAAATACCTTTAACCTTTATGTCTCTAAATAATTTAAAGACATTGTCATCATCACATTTCATGCTATAGTAATCTGAATATTTCATGCCAATTGCATCGGCAACTTCTTCAAGAACTGAAAGTGTAGATAGTCCTAGGCAATCAATCTTTAACAGGTTCATTTTTTCAGCAGACTTTCCTTCAAGCTGCATTGAATTTTCCCTAGGATTAACACTGGCAAATTCTCTTATTGGTCTAGCTGCAACGATTATTCCTGCTGCATGTTTGCCGCTATGCCTTGCATGTTTTTCTATCCTAGTTACTTCCCACATCTCTGGAAATTTTTCTATAAATATTTTTCCTACAGATGTTGTGGTGAAAGTGTCCTCCATTCTAAATCTTCTACGCCGTGTGTCGCCACCTGATGTAGATATTATTGAATTTTTAATTGAATCAATTTCTTGCTCTGGCAATTCAAGTTCCTTTGCAAAATCACCGATTGAACCCTTAGGATTCATTGTGCTTATGGTTGCAATGTTAGCAACGTTTTCTCTTCCATTGGTTCTAACAAGTTCTTTTATTACACTCATTCTTTTTTTATCTGGAAAATCAATATCTATATCGGGCATGTCCATTCTATTTACATCAATAAATCTTTCAAATAATAAGTCCCATCTTATAGGGTCAATTTCTGTTATGCCCAGTAGGTAGCAAATTAATGAACCTGCGCTAGAACCACGGGAAGGTCCAACGAGCATTTCCTTTTTTGCTTTTATTATCATCTGCTGAACAATCATAAAATAGTCTATAAAGTTTTTGTCTTTAATTAATCCAAGTTCCATCTTCATTCTTTCTTTATAGGCAGGGTCTTTTAAATTTATTCCTTTTGCCTTTGCACCTTTGCGGCACAGTGTTCTTATTTTTTCTTCACCTTTATACTTTAATTGTTCGGCGTATGGAAATTCCACATTACACATTTCAGCTATTGAATAAGTATTAGCGACCGCCTCTTTATCTTCATAATGAAATAGCCATTCTTTTTCAGATAAAATATGTTGAGGAAAAGTAAACTTGTCTGATTTTCTTTGCCCTGCAAATAATTCATAAACTTCCCAGTCGTCTGCTTCTACCATCCAATTATTGTTTATTGCTACTTTAGGTATTTTAGATTTTAATGCAATAGGAGAAGTGACATTACACACAGCTATGTAATCTATTCTTTCATCCATTTTAAAATCAGGTGCGATAACAATAACGTCCTCACTTAATTTCCAAACATCAACAAGGCCAATATGTGCTCTATAATAAAAACATTCATGTGCTCGTTCAACTAATAAATAAATTTCTTTTAAACCTGAATAGTTCTTTGCAATAAAAATATATTCAGGTCCGAATTGTCCACGTGGTTTAATTCTTTCTTCTGGTTGCTCAACCACCATAAGACGAACACCGAAAATTGGTTTTTTATTTTGCTCTTTGCATAGCTCGTTTAAATAGAAATGAGAAAATGTATTGTTAATGTCTGCTACGCCGACAACTTTATCTTGACCTTCAACAATTTTTTCCATAAAGCCGTATGTTTTCTGAAATGAATATTCCGTGCGTAGTGCTAGATTAATCATTTCTATTTATCTCATTTTTTATTTTATAGTCATCTGGTTTTGCAAAATAGCTAGCTCCACTTGTACATCTTAGATACTCAATGCAAATTTCATTTGCCTCTTCAATTGAGATTCCAATTTCGCTAACAAGCATTTGTCTGTTATTCCTATCAGTCTGAACAACTTTCATTACATCCCCTCCTTCTGCATCCACTTGTAACAGCGTAGCAATGCCATTACATCTTGTTTAGCTCTATGAGCACCTTCCTTAAATTCTTTTCCAGTAGAATACTCATGAAGTTTAGATAGTTTCAATCTTTTATTTTCAATGTGCATACTATGTTCAATTGTACAGTACCATTCTGGAGGCCAAGGAAATTTAAACTCAAGGTCGTGACGACGTAATTCAGACCATAGCATACCATTGTCAAACGGAAGATTGTGTGCAATTATAGTTCTAGCTCCAAGAAATAAATTTACCAATGGCTTATAAACTTCAATAAATTCTGGTTGACCCATTAACATATAGTCATCTATGCCTGTTAGCTTAGTTATTAAAGGTGGAATTTCAACAGGCACGGAAATAAGAGTTTCAACTTCGTCAATAACATTATTTTTTGAATCTAATCTTGCTGCATATATTTCAGTTATGTACGGTTGATTTTCAACTCTAGTTGCATCTGGTTTTAATAGTCCAGTTGTTTCCGTGTCGAAAATAATCTTATCCTTTTGCATCATTGTCAACCTCGTTTAATAGTGCGGCGTATACCATTGCATCGTGAGCAGAATCATAGTGACCGCCTTCTTTAAACTGTGATGAATAGCGAATCATTTTTCCAATTACTGCACCCATCATTGAATAACGATTAAATTCATCGGCAGTTTTAAGAGTAAGTCCATCTGGAAAAAGGATTTCCATTATCTTTCCTTTTTGTTTATATGATTCTCCATATATTTTATTTCGTTCGAAATAAGTTTTTGCACCGTCTTCAAGTTCGGTTACTGCGAATGTCTTTTGCTTTTTCATCTTGCTTTCCTTTCATTAAAAGTTTTAAATATTGAACGCTTGCCAAATAATTTCTTTTTAATTTTTCTTATATTCCTATTAATAAAATTCATGCCTTTCATTTTTCCTTCAAACGAACCTGCATAATGCCTGTTGAGTTTAAATCCTAAGTAGGAACGCATGTGTGAAGAAATAGAATATTTATAATTAGTTTTCTTATCAAACTTTTTCAATGTGCTTTCGGCATTTCTAATTAATGCTGTTTCTTTAAATGATAGTTCTAAAACTATTGCATCAATTCTATATAGTCCTAATAATAATGCGGTGTATACTCGGTGGTGTCCATCTACAATAATATGACTACCATCTTTTTCTGTGCTTAATATTATTGGTACAAATCTTTTATTTTTTAAATATTCTTCTTTTAGAATTTTAATTGCACCGTAGTTAGGAAACCATTCAATTTCTCCTTTTGAAATAAAATCAGTGCCTACAATTTCGTACCATTTGGATTTTATTTTAGAAATGCTGAACCACTCAGTTCCCATTAGCTCGGTAAATGATGAATTCATTTTATTCATTTCATTTATTTTTACCATGCGGTCGTCATGTTCTTCTCTGTTATATTCATTTTGTATCGTAAATACATTTAAAGATGACAATGAATCAATTACTCCTTTAGCAAACACACGGAAGTTTTCTATATTCATCGCAATTCTAAAATCACGATAATGAATATGGATTTCATCCGTGACGTATTCTTCCTGAAGCTCAATGACAAGTTCATTATTGTGGTAAAAACTTTTATTCGGTTTTGGTGAATTTTTAAGAAAGCTTCTTTGCCGCATTTTTCCACCTGCTATCATTATGGTGGTTGGGTATTTGCCTTCTTCATAGGTGGGATTCTGGGCAAGATAATTTCTAACATCATCTGTAGATTTTGAAATAATTTCTGCATATTCAAAATACTCGTCTAATGAAAATATATTCCGATATTCTCTATAATGAATATGAATATTTTCTGCAAGGTCAATAAACATTCTTGAATTATGCAGTTCTCTTTCCGGCAATTCTTTTTTACAAAGAATTTTTTTAATATCGCCCATTTGTGTTTCTCCAGTTTTGGTAAAAAAGGTAAAATTAATAACCTTACTTTTTGTGTGTATTAGCCATTATTAGGCGGCATAACAGCCGTTTTGAGCCATTTATAACAGGTTGCATAATTGCACAGTAAGTATATAAAATGGCTTATTTGTAGCCTAGAATTGGCCTCACAGCCGTTATTAAATATAGGCCGCTATATACTTATAATACATAATAGCGGCCTATAGTGGCTTACATTGGCTTAAACTACCTTTATTCTTCGGCAGCTTTTTCCATTTTTTCAACTTCTTTTTGAATTGCTTCAAATTTTTCAGACCATTGACCAATAATTTTTTCTTTATCATTTTTAAATGCTTCTTTAAAATCATCAGCCGTTGAATCATGATTTAAAATCATCCAAGCAATTGCACGGACAGCAAGTTGAGCAGATTTGATTTTAACTTTTTTCGGTAGGTCAATTGTATTCGCTTTACAATACTTACGAATTTCTTTTAACGCTTGAGATTCACTGGTGCTATTAACGTCTTTAGAAATTTGTTTTGCCATTTCAAGAACGTCGGCATAATTTTCTGGTTCAAAATCATCATCATCCATAATTGAAGCTGCTTTTTCATAACGGTCTTTACTAGAGACAGATAATCCAAGTTCAACCATTGCAACTTTCATTCGTTTCATTGCATCTTTGAAACCAATGCCTGATTTAACGATTTCAATTAAGATATCGTCTTCTTCTTTTTTCGCTTTAAATCCTTCTTCAACAATTTTTATAACTTTTTCTGAATCTGTCATTTCCTTTTTCTCCGGAATGTTTTTAATTTTAGTTAGTTGTTCATCAAGTGATTTAGAAAGTTCTGAAACTTTCTTGCCTTTTATTTTTACGCCATTGGCTTCGGCAATTTCTTGTAATTGGCTAATAGTTAGTTTTGTTTTTCCTCCAGTTTCATAAATAAATTCAGACTCATCAACATTTTCCTCAGTAATGGCTTTACCTTTCATTACGATTTCAAAGTCAGTGTTTATTAAAAATTTCATATTGTATTCTCCAGTTTTTTTAGATTAAGATATATTTTATATCGTATGATTATTTTACTTGTTTATTTTTTGTAAAGCAAATTTCTATTTGTTAAATTCCTCCATTTGTTTATAACAGTTTAATAATTCATTATTGGCTGAACCTTGGTTGCTTGCCCGACCAATCCTAACGAATTTAGTATGTCCTAGTTCTTGTTCTTCTTTTAATTGTATAGGCAAGTTATTTTCAGCAAGACTAACGGAAGTTCCAAGACCACTACTAAGATTTATATTTTGCATTGTTTTCGCAATAAATCCTGCAAATCTATAAAAACCTAGATTGGACATAACCGCAAGACGTTCAACACTTAATGGTTCATTATATCTCTTGATTGAGATGCAAGTAGAAATAAAACGACTATCTCCAATCATGGCATTTTCACTAACAGAGCCAACTACAATTCTTACTGATTTTCCTGCTAACAATAGTTCCTCATATATTTTAACGGCTACAGCCGAACGCCATAAAGAATCATTAGCATTTTCACGGGCAATTCCTACATAGTCAATTAACAATGTAACCAAATGGAATTTTTTTGCAACTTCAATCCGTTTTGTTTTTCTCCATGCCGTGTCTGATTGACCCTGATATATTTTATGTATATCGAGCTCGTCTCCAGTTGAACTATAAACTATTTTTCTTTTGATAGACTTAATGTTTTGTTCTGAAGAACTTACACTACCATTTGAACTTAAACTTTTAATTTTTCCTTTAAGCGAAAGTTCATAAAGTTCTTTATCTCCCAATAATGCGGCATTTCTAATTTCTGCCGAACTATTATATTTTCCATACCACCCTGTTCTGTCTCTATCGTTATAAAAACTATTGTAAAGTCCTTGGTTAATTCTAGAGCCAGAACTACACGGAGTATTTATAACATCAAGTATTGAATCATATTGAACACTAACCATTTCATTGTTTTCTTTTATGTTAAGCATTATGTAAATTCCTCTAATTCGTCTCTCAAGTCAATTAAGTCTTTACTTGCCGTATCAAAAGGTTCAGCATAAGTTTCTAGATTATCTAAAACTGCATTTATTTTACGAACTATACCTTCTAAATCATAATCTTCTGGTTCATCTTCTGGGTTGTGTTCTGCAATATGTATAAGCCTTTTAATTATTTCTTCACCATGAGGTTCTTTACAAACATTATAATTACTGGCGAAACTAATAACTTCATCATCAGACCAGTTGTTAATTATTTGAATTTCTTGAGACATAACTAACCTCCAGTTTTATTTTTAACTAATGTTTCAATGATTGCAGCAGAGCTGAACAATACAGCGGCAACAATAATTTGATTAAATAATAAAGCTAATATTGACATTGCGAATAATATAAATTTCATTTTAATTCTCCTATAAATTAAAAGTAAATGTTTTAGAAACAAAAATTGCAGAAACGCCAACGTCCTTTGTGTCTAAAAATAAAGAGCCATGGACAAAAGAATAGTCAACATGTTTAGTTGGTAGCATAATTATCAGTGAGCCGACTACATCTCCTGTTTTCCATATTTTTCCTCTTGAGCTAAATATATCTTGATTAAAAATTGGTGTTCCAAGTCCTAATGTAACTTTAATTTACTGCGCCTTAACATTGCTTGTGATTGCGAATGCTAGTAAGGCTAATACTAATAATTTATTCATAATTTTCTCCAGTTTTGTTTGTTGTTAATTTAGAACGGCATTGGCTCATCCACTGAATTATTAACCACGGCCATTTCTTCTTTAGACCATCCGGTAAAATAAGAACTTGAAATTTGCTGCATACTCCAGTCCTGATTATTTTTCATTAAAGTTGCATCTTTTAAAACTCGTGTTGACATTATCTTTTGCATACCATTTATTTCTATTGCCTTGCGAACCGTGCGTCCCCATTGTAAAACTTCAGGGTCAACTAAAGATTCTTCAACAATTTTAGAATACTCAATAATTGTCATTCCAATTTTAAATCTATCTAGCGTACTAGCGTCAAGCGCATTCCGTGCGTGATACATTGAGTCAGCTCCACCACCGAAAGTATTCGTGGCGGCTACTGCCACAAAGTCATTATGTTTTTTAACAGTTGGATTTTCAAAACGTTGAGGTAAAGAAAACTGACCGTTAGCTAGTGCCTGATTAATAAAGATTAAAACGTTCGGGTCGGCTGCATCCATTTCGTCAAATAAAAACACGCCACCATTTTCGTAAATACGAACAAACTCACTTGGAACATATTCAAACTTTCCGTTGTTTCCAATTGGTAGTAACCACCCTGTTAATTGTGATTCACTCATTCCTGCTGAACAAGATTGTGATGCAAAGTCTAGTTCAAGTGCGCTTGCCATTTGTCCGGCTATGTGAGTTTTTCCACATCCTGCAGGACCAACCATCATGATGTTAATTCGTTCCTGCGCAAGCTGCAACAAGTGTGGAAATTCTTCACACACAATTCCTTTAATCTTTTTAGGTTTTTTATTTCCAACTTTTACTTGTATGGTTATAAATTCTTTTCTAGCATTTTCTATAACCTCAATGGCGGCATCCTGAATTTCCATGCTTGCCTTTTCAACTTCAGCCCCCATTTCTCTAGCAAATTCATCCACTACTTTTAATTTACTAAGCTCCATATTTTCGGAAACAATTTGCGTAACCTTACTAGCTATAAATCCATTGCTATCTGTAGATGAAACTTTTTTATTTATAATAACATCGTAAGCCTTTTTAAATTCCTCAGGTTGAGTTTCAGAAAATAACATAACTATTTTATCTAAATCACCAATTTTCTTGGGATGCTGTGCAAGTGGCATGGAACCAGAATAATCTAATATCATTCTTTTATGCACTCGCTTTAATTTTTTAATTTGCTGTGTATTCATTTTCCTTTCCTCATTTTATTAAATAGAGATTTTATATTTTCAATAGGAAGATGTTTAACTTCTTCATATAAAGTCTCAAGGAAAACATCATTGTGTTTCCTACCAGTTTTATTGTTAACCAGAAATTTTGTTTTTTCAATTTCTAATTTTAAAGCCATTGACTTGCACTGTAGAATTTGAGACCAAAATAAAATCCTTGTTGAATCTCCTTCCGTTATACATAGCCATACACCACACATTTTAATTAATGCTTCCTTTTGTATTTCACTCATTATTAATCCCACTCTGAACTAAACATAAAGAAACGATTTAAACCAAAATATAAACTATATTTCTAGCTCCCTTGGTGGCATATGTGCGCCCACTCATAAAGCATTCAATAGTTATTAATGCTCTGTAATGTTTTTTCATTGCAATTCTCCCCCTTCAGATATTATGCTTTCTAATGTTATAATTCCAACGTTTCCCACTAGCTCAATGCCGACCATAGTAGTTGCCCTTATGTTTAAGGGATATTCTTTGGCACGACCAGAATCATCAAAGACAACAACACATTCTTTCCAATAAAAATGCCCTACCTTGCCACCAACTAATTCTTCTATTTCTTCTATGCTAGGGTCTTCATCATTATAGAGAACTGTAGTGGTGTTCTTTTCTTTAAGTATAGTTTTCATAATTATTCCTCATAGTCAATTGCAATTCCATCTTTATCGTGCAGCTCGTAATTTAAACGCGGATATAAATCTTCGTTGTTTAACATTATCGCAGCGGCTGCCTCTTCTGGAATTAAATCGGTTAAATAAATATCAGTAGTTAGACAATAAACTTTTAAATATAATTCGCTCATTATTTTCTAACCCTTGCTGCATAGTAGTAGCCGTTTTTATATTTAATAAGTTTGCCGTGTGATTTAAAATACCGTTCGGCTGCGTAATAGTCTGCCATTATAAATCCATGTTCCTTTAATGCCGGAACAATAAATTCTAAATCATATATTAGCGGCTCTCTAAATCCGCTTTTAATATTAGACTGTACAATGTTTAGAACCTGTGCAGATTTAATGGCTTCAGGATTTTGCTTAGGTGGATTAATGCTTGCTATTACAATAAAAGTTAATATTATAAAGATTGCAGAATAAATTAAACTAGCTAATGTTATTCTAACTTTATCTTCACGGTTGGAACTATACGGTGCTGAATAATCTCTCATTTTTGTTTCCCCTTCCTTTTAACGTGTGGTTCCTGCATCATACTAATGATACTAAAGTTGTTATTGAATCTCTTCAATGTCCTGATAGCTATTACAGTTTCGTGATTAACCTGACATTGCCTTCTTAGTGTTTCTTTTAATAATTCTATATTCATTTTTGTTCTCCAGTTTTATTAATTGTAATTGTTTCGTTATCTTCACCAGTGATTGTGTGATTTGAAATGTCTCCAATTTCTTCTAGTCTTTCAAGGAATATAATAGCAGAAACTGCATTGCTAAATTCTGCTGTGTGACCTTCATCATTTTTTAGTGTGTACATTTTTATTCTCCAGTTTTTTATTTGATTTGAAATTAAATTGTAGGAAGCGTTCCTCCCACAATTCAACTTTAAGTTGAATGTTCCCTGTTTGATTTGCTAGAGGTAAAAGGAAAGTTTAATATTTTCGTAGTCTGCTACACTACCGAAAATCATTACAATATCTAGAAGCGATATTTTTCTTTTTCAGAAACTTGTTTAACTTCGGTTTGTAATTTTCCAGTTTTACTTTTGCTAGGTAGAGCGAGTAGCGGTAGAAACATTCTTAACTTTCGGAGTTTGCTGAATTCCTTGCGGAGATTTCTTACGCCTTAATCCTAATCGCTAGTTTCGTTCGGCTCGTTACCTGAATGCTAATAAGTGTATCACTGTGGATGTTGCCGTTTGCATTATATATAGTGTACCGCTTTGGGTGTTGCTATAATATACATTAAAGATACACTATAACTTACATAAAGCAAGTTTCTAAGTGATTGTTTTATAAAGGGTTTTTAAAATAAAACGGTTAAAAAACGTACAATTAGGGCAAAATAGGCCAATTCTGTAATATGCTTATATATAGTCATATCGTAAGAGGTGCATTTAAGACTACTATTATAGTCTAAAACTCATACTTGGAAACTTGATAAAATTTTGATTCTTCTTTAGAAACATAGATTCTTTTTGGAATTTTCAAATCTTCTCTACACATATATAATTCCCTCAAATTCTTAGGTTTTCTGGAATTTTCTTCTATGTGTAATTTTATCCATTCGTTCGCAATCCTTCGTGGAGTTCGTCCGTGGTCGATGCAGATGAATTTGTGGAAAGAAAGAATCCCGCTTTTATATGAAACTTTAAGTGAAGAGACTTTCCCTTTAATTGAATGTATTCTATATTCTACTTTTTCTACTTTTAACCATGTTCCGGTTGGGCGCATGACAATCACCTTTGCTTTCCTTCTTGTGATAACTTCGCCATCTTCTGATTCTGCTGATAATTTCGTTTTAAACACAAATTCGTGGCCGCAGAAATCACAGATTCGAACTGCTGCATAATGTTCGGTTTTACATTTTGGACAGGTTTTCAGGATTGCCTCTCCATTTCCTCCTTTCTTCCTATCTTTTTCAACAACATGAACATCGTTAATTGGTCCGAGCCTTGCGATATTTTTAGCGAAATCCATAACGAAACAGTGAGGTTTTCCGCCTTCTTTAATCGCCTTCAATCTTTCTTCTCTTATCGTTATGTCGTAATCTTCAGCGAATAATGGTCTACCACCACGGCCAAGAATTTGTACATGCAATGATGGAGACATGGTCGGACGAAGGATTCCAATTAAGTCTATTTCAGGAATATCAAGTCCAGTGGTTAGCATTTGAATTCCAACGGCACACTGATAGAAACCTTTCTTAAACTCTTCAATAGACTTATCTTTTTTCTGATTTGATTCTGAATGTATAGCAATGGTTTTAATTCCATTGTCATTCATCTGCTTTGCGATATTTTCGGCATGTTCTATGTCAATAGCGAATATTAAAATCTTCTTTAGCTTATGTTTCTTAATTGCCATTGTCATTTCGGTACAAGCTATGTCCGTTATGTTTTCCGTATTAAAACGTTTAGCCATTGCACTTTCTTTGAAGTCTCCTGCTTGCTTAGGTAGCTTGTGAGTGTCTAATTTCAGCTTTGTGCCTATGCAATACATTTTACTTAGATAGCCTCTACTAACTAATTTATTATAATTTTCTGTACTGGTTAGGTCGTATGCTAATTTATTGAACAGGGCTGTATCGCCTTTATAGATATATCCGTGTCCTAATCTAAATGGAGTTGCAGTTAGTCCAACATATTGAGCATTTAATTGTTCCAAGAACTTTCTATACATGCCTGAATCTTTTGTATTAACTAGGTGCGCTTCATCTATTATTACTAGACCAACTTTACTAAATAGTTCGGGCTTGCGCCATACGCTTTGAATTCCTGCGACTGTAATTTTCTTTATTGTTCTTCTATCTAGTCCTGCACTATACAAGCCTATTTCTATTTCCTCGAAATATTCTTCTAGTGCTTTTAAGTCTTGCTTTAGAATATTACTTTCATGAGATAATATCAATACATCCCTATCTATATTAAAGCTGAGATATTTATCCGTAAGCATACATAGAACTAAGCTTTTACCACTACCAGTTGGAAACGCACCGACAGGATGATGACCTTTCATTAAGGAAGCGCATAGTTTTTTAGTTCCGCGATTTTGATAATATCTTGGTTTCTTAGCCATTAAAATAATCTTTTATAATTAGAGCAAGCTTTTAATTGTTTGGCAGTTGAAATTCTTTTGTCCTTAATAGAACAATTCCATTTTCCATCTGGTAATACATCTACTCTAATACAAGTTCTACAATTTCGCTCTGGAGCTTTATTATAGTGACACATTTGATGATGGTTGCACCATGTACACTTGTAATTGTCTGGAGTAAATCTCTTAACGGGAACCTGTTCACTTGTTACAATATTTTCTTCTCGTTCTCTTAATACCATTGCATAAGTTTTATCTAATTTTATTCGTATATACTTCCGTGCTTGTGTGTCTTTGTTAGTTGCTACAAATAGAGTACGCTTTAATTTCATTTTATCCATGTACCTAGTTACCTGACCAAAGTATCCGAGGAATGTTTTCCTTATTCCTTCTCCATAGTCGTGTACGGTTGTAGCCTTACATAATTGTTCAAACTTACTGTCCTTCATAGTTTTTATTTCTAGTAAGTGTTCGGTCTTAGGTGATTCTATTACACCGAGCAATCTTCCATCTGGATGACCCTTGGCATGATTTTCAAACCCATGTAATGTTTCTTGCTTCTCACCAATCTTTCCGGTTAGTGTAACTATTTTTCCACTGGTTCTTCTAAAAACTTGCACACCAATGGAAGTTAAATCTTTAATGACACTAGCCTCTTCCGAATGACCACGGTTTAAAATCCTATTCACTCTTGCTATTACCTTGCTTTTAGTCGCCCACCTCCAACTGAACCATTGAGCACGGAGACATTCATTTCCTATTCCGCTCATGCCTAAATAGTTTCGCGGATTACCGCCATACAATTTAGACTCAATTTGATATTCGGTTGTTTTTTTATTAACGGGGATGATAGCCATCTATAAACCTCTTTATAAATTCTAGGCTCTTGCCTGACTTAATTTGAAGCTCACGCATAAATGTCATAAAGCGCAAGTCTTTTCCAATGTGCGCTTTTTTTACGACCACGCACATTTCTACTAATTCTACATTACTATATTTCATAATTCATAATTCATAATTTAAAGTTGGCACTTCCTTGTGCCGTTATTATTATTCGGCGTCTTCAATTTCTTCTTCAAGGTCTTCCTTCAAAGATTCCAAGTCGTCTTCATCAAGGTCTTTAATTTCAGCAATCTTCTTAATGTCATATTCTTTTATGACCTTTTTCATTGTTTTGCCGTCAGTTAATTCCTTGAACTTTTTAGCTAATGCGACAACTTGTTCAGTCGTAATCGCATCATCATCGTCATCGTCATCATCTTTATCTTCATCATCAGAATCTGAATCTTCATTCTTATCTTCATCATCTTCCACAGAGTCTTCATCTTCATCCTTTTCTTCTCCCATTAAATCGTACATTTTGATTACATTTTTGTCGTCCTTATCAATTCCTAGGGTGACAATCATTAAGATATTGTGTAGCTCCTTACTGTCCTTAACAGTTTTCTTGCTACATGCATCTAATATAGTTGCAAATTCATCATTAGCAATTTGCACTGTAGTTTCATTTGGATTGTCAAGATTAAGATTAGCAAAAAGCTTATGACCTTTATGCTCTTTATTTTGAACTTCAAGTGTTAGTGCAAGGAAGTGACCAGTTTTTTTACTGTTAGCTTTATAGTCACTCGCTGTTATTTTAGCAATGTATTCGCCTTTAGGAATTGCTTTAAAGTCGCGCATCTTGCCGTAGTCTTTACGTTTAAAACTACTTGGTAATTTAGCCATGATTTATTTCCTTCTCTTTGTTTTAGATTTTGAATTAGATATCTTTTCAAATATCTTAGTTAGGTTAGGTTGCTCAATTCTATTCAAGGAACCCGAACGGTCTTTAGCCTCATATTCTGTGCCTGAGGAAGTTAGCACTACTCTTTTTCTTTTGCCTTCATCATTCTTTTGAATCGTACAGTAGAAAACCTCATCGAATTGATAAGGCAAAAAACTTTCAGCCATTAGCGCTTTTCCTGGCATTAACGGAACGTATTGGTCACCACCAGTTTCTGGCTCTTCAATCATTCCACGTTTAGCGACAACAACTAAATTCTTTTTACGAATATCTTTAAATTTCCATATTAAGTCTTTAACTTCTGCTGCCATGTGCATATATGCTTTACGAGGATCTTTTTCATTTTTTAAATGGTCGGCCAATATTTTTTCGGCCATGTCGGTTGAAGAGTCTAAACATATTGAACTAAACTCTTTTCCTTTTTTACCAATTACGAATTCAAGTGCATCGTAAATGTCTGCTACTGTTTCAATATCAATGTAAGGAATGTCTTGTTCCTTTAAACTAAGTAATCCTTGTTCGCTACTTAATATAATCGGCTTCGGTGCGGTTGCACACAAACGAGTTTTACCAGAATCCGACTTGCCATAAACGCAAACCTTAACACCGCGTTTTCCTATTCCCTTGGTACTCTTTATTTTAACCGACATATTTACTCCAACTTTTTAAGAATTCTTTTAGCCTATGTAGTCCACTAGCCTCTTCCTTAAATATTTCAACTCCATTGTATATCCATTTAATAACTTCATCAATCCAAGTTTCTATATTATCACATCGTTCAATAAGTTCATCAATCTTTTTAGCATGAAATAACACACATTCCTTTGACCTTTTTAAATCAACTTCAAGCTTTGCAATTCTTTCTCCACCTAATGCAAGTATTTCTATCATCTTCAATAACGCTGCGGAAGGATCATCTTCCATGCTTGCAAACTCAATTTCAGGGAAGTATTCCTTTATGACTCTATTGGTTTCTTTTATTGATATTAGTTCACTCATTTTATTTTTCCTCCAAACTTTTTTCACTTAATTCTTTAATTTGAATATCAGTTAGCATCTTTCTCTCCTTTAATTCTATATTATTCTGTAGTTTTTATCTACAAATCCTTCTTGTTTTCCATGAACATAACAATTGTTAACCCATGTTCTTTCGCCATTTTTTAGTTGGCGAATATGACCACGTCTATAATGAGAACGTTTAGAAGAACCCTTATTATGTTCTGCATTTGGTTTATTCCAAACTTCTCCGCCAACATTTAGGACATGATAATCGTATAATTTTTTATTTTGTTTCCTAAATCTTTTTATGGTAGACTTGCTAGGCTCTACTTTTTGTTTCTTTACATTATTTAGATTTAGAATTCCTAATAAAGACTGACAGCACAGGAACATATTCGCAGAAAACATATGATTATTTTCCTCTGTTTTATATTCATCTTTATCTAGGCTCATGTATCTTATAAGGGCTCTTCCATCTTCCTCTATTCTTCCAATTGAAGCCAAAGGGAAAATTTTAAACTCATTATCATCAATTCTACCCATGCATACTCCAACTATAGAGTTTTCATCAATATCGTTACCGTCGTATGGAAGCCACTCTGCATCCTTTAAATTGGAGAAATAATAAATAAACGAAACTTTGCCCTCTTTAAATGTTTCCTCTGTTAGTATGCATGTGTATCTATACGGTAGCTTTAAATTAAAAAGTTCAGGTGTGTTTTTCCATTTCACAGTTCCTGAATTTTCTTCAATAAATATAGAATTTTTTCCTTCTGGTAAATAAAAGTTCATGAACTTTTTATCAATTTTCCAATTTATAAAACCACGCATCATATGATTACTTTCATTTTCTTTAAGCAATTCTTGATTAGCCATTGCAAACATTTTGAATTTATTTTCTTTCATTTTGTCCACCAAAACTCCTCTATATATTCTAGTACTTCTATTTTCTTTTTACTTTGAAGGCCATTGAAAAAAGCTTCTGCTATCTTTTGATGACAACGCTTGCCATTCATAAAGTCGCCATGTTCATCAATATAGTGGTATAGTGCTACCACTGTTAACGGACGTGAAATAGTTCCAACCTTAAATCTTTTCCGTGCCTTTAATAATTTCTCATCAGAGTATTCAGCACGGAGAGTTTTCAGCTCACGCCTCTTTAAAGAATATAATTCCAATAATAATTCTTTCATAATCGCTTCCAGTTGTCCAGTTTTAAAAGAGCAGTGATTAACTTATAAACCCGATGACTGGAAAGAACACCGGAAGCTAACCACCGCTACCGAGGTAATATATTAACACAGAACAAAAAACGATTGCAACTTACAAAGCAAGAGTTCAATTTGTGTTCGCCATATAATATAGTGTAATATAACAACCCTGTGCCTGACGGGGCGTGGTGAAATAGAGAGGCTCCTTTTCTTAGTTGGAGGAGCCTTTCACTTTAACCAACTATGGGAAAATAATAATGAAGCAACAAGATTTCTTAAAACTATTTAGTAAGAATTTAAGCAAGGTTCAATACAGTGCAGGGGACGATTTAAAGGGACACAAGGGTCACGAAGAAAGAAAATTCAAACAGGACATTAATAAAGAAGAAATAAAGGAATTAAATAAAGCAGGATATGGAATATATTTTACTGTTAATAAATTTCCTCAAGGTCAACGAAGAAAGAACCTAGTACAAAGAGTTCGCGCAGTATTCGTTGAAGATGATAAAACTGGACACCTAGTAACAGACTGGCCGCTACCTCCATCTATTGTAGTGGAATCCTCACCTAATAAATTCCATTACTATTGGCTAACATCTACTAAACAATTCAAGCAATACGATTTAGTGATGCAAACAATGGTAGACAAACATAACTGTGATAATCACGCAAGGGATATCAGTCGCGTATTAAGAATTCCAGGAACATATCATCATAAGAAGAAGAAGTTTCGCGTTAAATTAATCGGAGGTAACTCAAAGAAATATCCTTGGGATGTAGTAACTACAGCATTTCCTCCTGCCAAGCGAAAGAAGTCTAATTACTCTTCTGATTCAGAGGGAACATTTGATATTCAATCAGCCGTTAACGAATTGGTAAGCACAAACGATTTACATGGCAGCATGATTTCAATTGCAATGAGCATGGCGAACCAAGGAATCAAGAAAGAACTATTTATTCAATTTATGATGTTGGCATACGGTAACATCAATTTTGATGAAGTGGAGACAGCTCGCGCTTTAGATATATCTAGCAGGTTTGATGAAATTCATTTAGATGAATGTTTTGATTCTGCAATAACAAAAATAGATGAAGAAGTCGAAGAGGCTGACGAAATAGAAGACTTAGAAGAAAATGTCAAGGCCACTAAATTATCGGCGGATATTCTTGCACCAAAAAATACCATAATCGGTGAACTAACCAGAGCAATAATGAAAACATGGTGGAAGCCGAACTTAATGGTCGCCAGTCTAGCTGCGAAACAGACAGTCGCATACATAGCAGGTGGAAACTATAAAGCGAATACAAACGATAGACTGAATATTCAACAAGTAGCAGTCGGCGAATCAGGTGTCGGTAAAGACCCATTGATATTCGTAACACCAGAAGTCATTAGTCAATGTTTTCGCTATGATAAGAAATTAATGTCATCTTTATTACGTGGAGTAATTGACGAAGCCGGTTCACAAGAAGGATTAGATGGACGTATTCGTTCACTAGGTCATAAGCATGACTTAATATTCGTTAAAGATGAAATCGGTGAGTTAATGCAACAAGCCGCAAGTGGAAATCAAGCGAAGATGGGATTGTTTTCATATATTCTAAAAATGTACACAAAATCAAATGGAGTTTCAAATGAACGCGCACTTGCAAAGAAAAAAGGAGAAGAAGAATCTGAAGTATTATATGCACCTCATTTTCTTGTTTCCGCAGCCACTACTCCTAGTCTTATTCTGGATGGTCTTAGTGCCAACTTCGTTTCTACTGGCCTCATGTCTAGACTTATGTTATTCAATGCAGATTCGTATAGTGAGAAAAGATTAAGGAAAATCAAGGAATTAAAATTATCCAAGAAGATAAGAGAACATCTAAAGGAGATAATTAGTACGAAAACAATGACTAATTCGGATACATATAGTATGCCATCGGCTAGACTATATAATCCAAAGATTGTTGAGTTTCCTGAAGATGTCATCGAATATTGTTTTAGTGAAGCTTGCCGTGATGATGAAAGAACAGGTGAGTTAAAAGCGATATGGAATAGGAGAGTTCCAAACGCAAAGAAATACGCAATGATTGAAGCTATTGCAGAAAATCCAAGTGAACCTATCGTAACTATGCAGATAATGAAAAGAAGCATGATATTCGTTGAAAACTCATGTGAGTATACGATTAATCTATTTACGAATTCAGTTGGAGAACATGCAGAAGATATCGCAGGTAAAGATATCGTTAGGATTTTAAAGAAATACGAGAAAAATGGAAAATATGTATCTAGAAGGATTATCATGAATTCAAGAAAGGTTAAGAAGTTATCGAGTATTCAAAGAGACAGTGTCATCAAGGGCTTGGTAAAAGATGGGATAATTGAAGAAGCAAAAGTCGATACTGGTGGTCGAGGAAACAATGCTAAACACCTATATAGGGTGCTGTAGAAATGGCAAAATCAATGAATTCCGTATTTATTTTAAATTTGTACCGATTGTGTATTCGCGCTAATCGATATATAGAGCAAGGGTTTCAGGGCTTTTCGATAAAAAATTACAAGGAGTACACCCCCCACAAGCAAACACAAAAACAAAAACAAAAATGGAAAAGTAGAAAAGTAGTAGTATTATTATATATATATTTATTGTATTTATTTAAAAGAAACCGCATAGCTGCTATACTTTGGGCTGCATACACGGCTTGTATTCATGTGTACTTCTGTATACAGCTAAAGAGGGTAACAAAATGAGTTTAGAAGATTATTTCCCAACTGATTTCGCAAAAGAAATTGGAAAAAAAGAAAGACTTTATCCGTTGAAAGACCTTTATGAATATGAAGGTGAAAAACTGAATAGGATGAACGCACGGCACATGAGAATGAAACAATTCCAGCAAATCTGTGCCTTGGGAACTTATGAGGAAGCTATCATAATTTATAGAAATACTAAGCTTGATAAAGAGCAAAAGATTATTTTGAAATTAATAGCTGAAACCACTCCATTGCAGATGCAGGGTATAACTATCCAGTCAATGGTTGAAATAATCAAAGATAAACAAGGTCATAAAGATTATGCGAAAATACTTGATTTAATGATGGAAATCACAGGGAAGAAAGGAATAGAAGAAAAAGGCGGTGCCGGAGTTTCATTTGAGGCATTAGTTATAAATACAACAAAACGAAAAACTGGAGGATAAATGAAATTTCTAAACGTTGAAATAGAAGTAGACACTTTTATTAATATCTCAAATTTGTTCTGGCACGGAAACATGGAAAAAAAGGAAATGAAAATTTCAGGTGTAGAGCAAGGTTTCAAAATGGGTCTTTTTGAGAGAACAAAAAAAGAAGGTGTTAAGCCGATAGCATTGTCTGAAAAGGGATATGTCATGGCTCGTGCTCATTTCTATATTGAAAGAACATCATTGCTTGAACTAGAGAAGGCATTGTTCGAAGCCCAAACTTGGGTCCAAGATAAAGAACTTGATTCAGGTAGTGATAAATATAACGCTAATAGATATGAGGATGAAAAAGATGGGTAGACTATGCGGTATGGATTGTAATGGGACTCCATGTGTAAATGTTGGAACTCCTGGAAATATTGACTATGGTAAAGAACCTCGCGAAACAGTTAGATTAACATTAGAAGAAATGCGTGATAAATTAAATGATGAAGATTTCAAACGTGAAATGTTATCTGAACAAAAACCTACGTTGTATCCTTATGAGTAAAATGGCAAGAAACAAGGGTGCGAATGGTGAAAGGGAATTCTGTAAATGGTTATTTGATCATTTCAATATACCTATGCCAACAAGGAACTTAGAACAAGTGCGTTCAGGCGGCACGGACATAATGGATGTAGAACCATTTTACATTGAAGTTAAAAGATGTGAATCACTTAATTTAGATTCATGGTGGCATCAAGTTAATCGTGCTGCTAAGAAGTCACATGATGAAAATATAATTCCTGTGGTCGCATTTCGTCAAAACAGAAAACCTTGGGAGTTCCTTATAGGCGCGAAACATATAGGAATTAAACGCGGCTTTATAAGATTGGATAGTAGAATATTTATCAAGTGGGCTATTGATAAAATCGATATGTGATTTTACTATGACCTAGTTATATGGTATAGTTGCCTAAAATTATGAGACAACTATGCCAGAGATAACATTAACAGACCCTCAGTCAGACTTTTTCCATGCTACGGAAAGATATGTCGCTGCGGTTGCAGGATTCGGTTCTGGAAAAACTCAAGCTGCTGTTTCAAGAATTATTGCGACTAAGCTGAAATATCCAACTGTTGACGTTGCATACTTAGCTCCATCATATTCATTGATTGGAGATATATTCTTTCCTTATATACATGAAGTTTTGACTGATATGAGAATACCATTCAAAATTCAAAAACAATCCAAAAATATTTTTATTCAAGGTTATGGTAAAATCATTTGCCGAACAATGAATAGACCAGAAATGATAATCGGTTGGCAAGCAGGTGATGCATTCTTAGATGAATTTGATGTGCTACCAACTGATAAAGCAATCCAAGTGATAAATAAATTATCAGCACGGTTGCGTCAAAAGTTTCCAGACGGGAAGAAGAATCAAAGATTCATTACAACAACTCCAGAGGGCTTTAAAGCCACCTATAAGTTTTTTAAAAAAGAGCCTTTACCCGATTCTCGTCTGGTTCAAATGTCAACGTATTCAAACCCACATCTACCAGATGATTATATTCAAGGTTTATTAGACTTATATCCAGAACAATTGATTAAGGCTTATTTGAATGGGGAATTCGTTAATTTAGTATCGGGTGCTGTTTACTACGCATTCGATAGAAAGGAATCACATACTAATAGGGAAATTAAAAAAGGTGAACCGTTACATATTGGAATGGATTTCAATGTTGGAAAAATGTCTGCGGTTACATACGCTGACGGTCTTAATATTGTTGATGAGCTCATTGGGTTTTATGATACTCCTGATATTATTGAAGCTATTAAAGACCGTTATGATGGTCATCGTATAGTTGTCTATCCTGATGCTGCTGGAAATAGTAGAAATACTACCGGAGCAACAACAAGTGACCATAAACTTTTAAGACTAGCAGGATTTGAAGTTCGTTCTCTTAGGAAAAATCCATTAATTAAAGAACGTGTTCAATCAGTTAATGCCGTGTTGTTATCTGGTGAAATGAAAATTAATACCAAGAAAGCTCCACAAACCACGGAAGCATTGGAACAACAAATTTATAAGAACGGTATGCCAGATAAATCACAGGATATTGACCATCCTGTTGATGCAGTTGGTTATCGCGTATGCAAGACTCATTTAATCTCTAGACCTCGTTTAGACTATAGTAAGGTAGCATAATGAAAAAAGATTCTATATACAGAAAGATGACTGCATTCGTTGGTGATAGCCTGCAAAATGTTCTAACTGGAATGGGAATAGAGGGAATGGATAAATCTGCATCCTCTCATTTTGTTGAAACAAGAATGGAATATCCAGAACTTGAAGCTGCATACAGTAGTGATTGGTTAAGTGGAAAGGTTATTGACTTACCTCCTTATGACATGACCCGTTCATGGAGAACAATGACTGGTGACATGTCTCCTGAAAAGAAAGAATCTTTTTTAGAAGCTGAGGAAATATTGAAGCTCAGTGAAAAAATTAAAGAGGCTATGCAATGGGCTCGTCTATACGGAGGCTCAGGTCTTATATTAAATGTTGAAGACGGACTTGAACCTTGGAAACCTCTTGTATTAGAAAATATTAAAGCAGGTTCTTTGAAATCTATCGTTGTGATGGACAGACAATTTTTACATTTAGGAATTGTTGACCATAATCCATTGAGTGATAATTACGGTTATCCAGAAACATATAGAATTTCTCAAACTTCTTTGCAAGTACACCATACAAGAGTAATACGTTTTGAAGGTGTAGCACTACCATTACAATCCCGTAGACAGAACCAATATTGGGGTAAGAGTATTTTAGAACGTGTGTATACAGCACTTGTGAGGGCGGCAGAAGTACAAGAAAACATTGGCTCATTGTTGCATGAAGCTACAATTGATATTATTAAGATACCAGAATTAATGAGCTTAATAAGTTCTCCTGATACAGAAAAAGAATTGCAGAAACGATTCGGTGTAGCGAAATTACAGAAGTCTGTTAATCGTATGTTGCTAATGGATGCAGAAGAAGAATATGAACAACATCAACAATCGTTTGCAGGTCTACATGAAATATTAGAAAAAATGTTGAACATTGTTGCCGGTGCAGCGGATATTCCGATTACTCGTTTATTCGGTCAAAGTCCTGGAGGCATGAACAGCACGGGTGAAAGTGATTTAAGAAATTACTATGACAATTTAGCCTCACAACAAAATACTGATTTAAGTCCTAAGATGAAAAGATTGGACTCGATTATATATGCAAGTCTATTCGGTAAACCACCAGAGAAAGACGAATTATCTTTTACGTGGAATCCATTGTGGCAAATGACTGAGGAAGAACAAGCTAATTTAGAAAATGTTAAAGCAGACCGTGACTTGAAATACATGGATGCAAATGTAATTAATGAAATTATGATTGCTACCGAGCTAATGGAAAGCGGAACTTATTCCACTATTGACGCTAAGTATCTAAAGGAGCTAGAAAAAACTATTGATGAAATGGAAGAAGAACAAGAAGAACAATTTGGAAATGACGGTGACGGTGACGAAGAAGATAATGATAAATCTGAAGAATCATCTGATGAAGAAGATAACAACAATAAAGAAGAGGATGAATAAATGAAATATTTATTAAATTACACAATGATGGGTATCAGTATTTTTCTTATATCGCTTATGATGGTTAGTCTGGCATATTCGAGCGAACGTGAATATGAACATAAAAAACATTATCGGCATAGTTATCCAGTGGTTGAATATGTTGCTGAAAAAGTAGAGCCATTAATGCCAATGGTTCAGCATCAGTTTAATCCCGATAGTAAAAAATATCAATTGTCTATTGGAATGGCTACTGCTGATTTCCAAGGTAATACTGCATTAGGAATTTCAATGGGAAAACGAATATGTAATGCGGAATGTGAGTCGGCCTTCTGGCACGGAAGTCTAAATTCAAATGGTTCCCAAACTAGTGGTGGAATAGGAGTAACGTTCTCATGGGATTAAGCGTTTTATTAAGTTTGTTTCCTAAGCTTTTCCTTGACATGTTCGCTAAAGCTAACTTCAAGATGAAAGTTTTAATGCTAATAATATTAATGATAATTGTGGTTTCATCTACAGGTTATCTTTTAACAAAGGAAGAAGAAAATGAAATTAAATGTGTTAAGTGTCCTAGTGCTTTTATTTATACTCCAGCTGACGGGTTGCTCCACGTGCCCGATTCCCACTCCAGTGGTAAAAGAAAAGGTGGTCATTAAATATGTTACCAAAATCGTAAAGATTAAAAGTAAACATCTTAATTTGAACTATCCTACTGTTCCATCTGGTAAAGGGTGCAACGAATTAAAAGATAGTTTTGAACAATGTTATAAAATAATTAAGGAGCATAATCATGCAAATTAAAGATGGAAAGTTAGTAATTGGAGATGCCCCTGAGAATCAGGAAAGGATAGATTCTGGTAACAAGGCGTATCTAAAGCAATTGACAAGGGCAAATAAATTTTTAGATCAGGCTGAGTCTCAGTTTCAAGCCAATCTAGGAAGAGCTTCTAAAGAATATTCTGGCAGAGCTAGAAAAATACTTGCCGACTTGAAAAGAATTATTGGTAAAGCTGAAATTCTTGAAATGGACATTAAGGACGACGTACATTTCTAATGAAAATTTCTAAAGCACAAGCAAAAAGAATTCAGGAGTCGCGTAAGAAGATGACGCGCAAGAAGGATGAGTTTGTGCTTGAAGAAGTTGAGCCAACTACACGGCAAGAAATTCGTTATCGTAAATCTATATTCAGCGCTATTGATAAAACTAAAGATGCAGTATTGCAATTGTATAATAGCAATGAAGATTTGAATTATATTTCTAATAACTTGGAACCATTATTTGAAAGAATGGACTGGTGGGGTGATTTGAAAATTGCAGCAGAAAAAAGTGTTCATGCAATGAACAATTATCACCAACAAGAATATTATGAAACGGTAACGAGTAGCATAGGAATAAATGTAGCAGGTTTCATCAACGAACAAGGACTAGGCGGTATACTGGAAAGCATGGTCGAAGATAATGTAAATCAAATTACAAATATCTCTGCTAATGCTCAAAAGCGAATGGCTGAGCTGATTAATAAGAATATCATTGGTCAGAACTCTAGGTCACCGAGTTTAGAAAAACAGATAAGAGAAATATTTAATAAGACCAGTAAGAACGAAGCAAAGAAAATTGCAAGAGACCAGACACAACGAACTATTGGAAGCCTGAATCGTTTTCGTCAAGAGGCTACTGGCATAAAGAAATATGTATGGATAACTTCTCAGGATAACCGTGTGCGTAGTAATAAGGGTCACAATCATAAAATCATGCACGGATTAGAAGTCGATTGGAGTACAGGAAAAATATTAAAAACATCTTTAAGTGTAAGAAGAGGTGTTGCAGGGAAAAATGTACGGAATGTAGCAGGCGGACATGTTAATCAAGAATATCAATGTCGCTGTGTAGCAAAACCAATACTGGAGATATAGCATGGAACATGATAGATTCGATTCAAATCCAAATAGTTATCCAGAAGAAGCTTCTCCCGTAATATTTTTAACCTCTGGAATATTTTCTTTTCCAGATTTTTAAACAAACTCATTAACTAACCTAGAGGAATAAAAAATGAGATTATCTAAAGCAGCACGAACAACCAAAGCAACTTCTTTACTTGCTTCAAAAAACTTAGGAACAATTGAACTTTATGATGGTTCACCTCCCGCTACTGTTGACACAGCACTTGGAGCTCAAGTTAAAATTGCATCATTCGCACTTCCAACCCCTGCAGGAACTATCACCAATGGAGTTTTTACTGCCGCAGCAATTACTTCTATAACTGCCGTAGCTGGTGGAACAGTTTCTTGGTATCGTCAAGTTGACCCTGATACTACTACTGTTATGCAAGATGGTTCAGTTACGGCTTCTGGTGGTGGTGGTGATATGATTATTGATAACGTGAATGTTGTTAATGGTCAAACAATCAACATGATTTCTTGGACAGAAACTGAAGGCAATCCTGATTAGAAATGTTAGTAATTTCTGCATATCGTGCTGAATATAATTCCACTGGCATAGTTGTCGGTGGAATTTTAAATGGGAAATTGTAATGGCAGCACCATTAATAACAGCAGCATCGGTAATCGTCTTAAATGGTTTCGGTACTACGACAGGGACGCTTGCTGTTCCATTATCTGTATCTGGAAATGATCGCGTTTTAGCTATCGTCGGGCTTGTTAAAGATAATTCAGCAACAGCAGCGGATGTTAGCACTATAACGGTTGACAGTTCCGGCGTTAATAGAACTATCGGGTCTGGTGTGACTCTTCAAGGCTCACGACAACTAGCGCAAGAGGGAGATTTCTCAAGTCAATGTGTAGTTTATTTTTGCCTAGAACCAGACCTACCAACTAGCGCAGGAACTTACAATGTCGATATCGCGCTGGACTCGGCGGCGCAGTATAACATGTGGTTGTGTTTTGAAGTAACCGGATGTCCGAAGCAAGC
>VAPK010209329.1_pt1 | contig 36913 bp, 32 predicted proteins | sample 3395031 | NCBI WGS metagenome assembly VAPK01 (sample SAMN08290443, study PRJNA428436) | hydrothermal vent metagenome | isolation source: Deep-sea hydrothermal vent chimney 1 | place: Pacific Ocean: Juan De Fuca Ridge
ACAGGATTCAAAATATTACCGCCGGTTGTTAAAAACCTGATTATCATCAACAGCTTGTTCTTTTTGGCCACGCTGGTGCTGAGAAGATTCAATATCGACCTCATCAATATCCTCGGACTTCACTACCCCGGCGCTTCCGGCTTCAAAATTTACCAATTTGTCACCTACATGTTTATGCACGGGGGCTGGGAGCATATTTTCTTTAACATGTTTGCACTCTGGATGTTCGGCAATGTAGTTGAAAATATGTGGGGCGGAAAGAAATTTCTGGTTTTCTATATGCTCACCGGTTTAGGGTCGGCAATTGTCTATATTTTCTGGATTCATTTTTCTATCGGAAAAAACCTTGACATGCTCAACGCTGTCATATCCCATCCCACAGTACAGGGAGTGGAAGCCTATTTCAAAGAGTATGGCTTTCATCTGAACGCGATGACAACAGCCTTGTCGCAGAGCGATCTCAACCTGTTTAACCACAACATGGGTATTCTGGCAAGTGGTGCGGCAGCTCCTTCGCAAATACAACAGGTCATTAGTTTCCTCTCCACCTATAAAGCTGAGATGGTAAACCAAATGGTGGTGATTGGCGCTTCCGGAGCTATTTTTGGCTTGCTGCTCGCTTTTGGGGTGATGTTCCCCAACGAACGCATCTTCCTCATATTTTTTCCCGTTCCTATCAAAGCCAAATGGTTTGTTATTGGTTACGGTCTGTTTGAACTTTTTTCAGGTATCTTGAACCGTCCGGGCGACAATGTGGCACATTTTGCCCATGTGGGAGGACTGTTGGTAGGATTATTGATTATCATGTATTGGAAAAAGAAAGGCCATCTTTTTGGCTCTGAGATGTAAAAGTTAAAAGATATGCAAGGATATTATCAACAACCGCTAAACACAAATGAGTTCATCAGGCGTATCTTTCTTGGAAAAAACGTCCTGTCTCGTCTGATTCTCATCAACACTGTTATTTTTCTGTTGACAGCTGTTGTCCATCTTGTTACGTGGCTTTCAGGTATTCCCGAGCATTCCAATCTTACTCTTTTGGGTAGTTATCTTGCCCTGCCCTCCGGTCTGCCCCAGCTCGCTTCAAAGCCATGGACACTCTTTACCTACATGTTTTTGCACGAGGGCTTTCTGCACTGGCTGTTCAATATGATTATGCTCTATTTTGGCGGTATCTTGTTTACCGAATATTTAAGCCAGCGGAAACTGCTGATGACTTATTTGTTTGGTGGCCTGGCGGGAGCTGTTTTCTTTGTGCTGGCTTTCAACATTTTCCCGGCCTTTGCCGCAATCCGTCAAAACGCTGTAGCGCTCGGCGCTTCCGCTTCCATTCTTGCTATTATTGTTGCCATATCAACTTATGTCCCCGATTATACTGTTCATCTTTTTCTGTTGGGAAAGGTGAAACTAAAATGGATTGCCGTGGCTTTCGTTTTGCTGGATCTTTTGAGTATCCCCTCCAACAATCCCGGTGGCCACATTGCTCATCTGGGCGGTGCACTCTGGGGCTTTGTATGGGCACTGTCGTTACGGGGAGGTAATGATTTTCTTCGTATCTTTGATGGGATAAAGATACCCGGTATAGATCTAAAAAAGAAGAAATATCAAAAATTCGACACCTCACGTGGATCTTCCGGACACCCCATTACCGATGAAGAGTACAACCGGAAAAGAGCTGCCAGTCAGGCCGAAATAGATAAAATTCTGGATAAAATTTCCAAATCGGGATACTCAAGCCTGACGAAAGCGGAGAAAGAATTACTATTTAAATCAAGTAACAAAAATTAATTGGGAAGGAATAACAGCCAACTCTTGCGAAATGCCGCCATGGCCTTTAACTGGATAGCAGCAGCCTTGTTGTTGTTCAGCTATCTCGCAGACAAAACTTCACCATCGCATTATGCAGTAGTGGCCGTGTTTGGCTTGGTTTACCCGATTCTCTTTTTTGTCAATCTCCTTTTTGTAGTCTTTTGGTTGTTTCGCAAAGATCCCAGGCTGCTGCTTTCGCTCCTTATCCTTTTGATGGGATTTCCCCACATCCGAAACAACTTCAGTTATCACTCCGGCCAAAACAGCTCAGGAAAAACAGGTCTTAAAATTCTGAGTTACAATGTACAGGGATTTGCCCGGCAAAATAATGCGGCATTTAATCCGGAGATAAAAGCAGGCATCCTCTCGTTTTTAGTGAAAGAAAATGCCGACGTGTTTTGCCTGCAGGAATACTCCGGAAAAAAAGCAGATATTTTTCAGAAAAAAGATAATGCCTACTTTCATAGTTACTACACACGAAAGGGAAGTAAGAATACAGGGCTTTTAATTGCTTCACGTCATAAAATTTTCAATAGTAATTTTCTGAAATTCAAAGGATACAGGACTTTTGCCATCTTCACAGATGTTGTATTCAAAAACGACACCTTACGGTTGCTGAACGTTCATTTGGCCAGTATCAGCCTGAAACCGTCCGACCTTGACCTGCTGACAAGCCCACCTTCACCTGCCTGGAAAAAACAAAATGTCAGACATCATTTTTCGGATATCTACCATAAACTGCAAAAGGCTTTCAGACTGCGTGAACGACAACTAAATCTCATTATAAAGAGAGTAAAATCAAGCCCTTACCCGGTTGTGCTGTGTGGCGATTTTAATGATACGCCTTCTTCCAACGCTTACCATCGCGTAGCCGCGTTGCTGACAGATGCTTTTGTGAAGAAAGGGAACGGGCTGGGCGCAACGTACGCCGGTCCCCTACCCTTTTTACGCATCGATTATCTCTTTGCCTCGCCGGCAATAAAAATCACCTCCTACAAAAAATATAAGCTAAGGTTTTCCGACCATTTCCCCATTGAGATGACGGTTAGAAGTTCTCCACAGATAAAAAGGTAATGAAAGCAGACTAAAATAGTCTGAAATTTCCAGCAAAACGATTCCCCGAACCAAATAATAATTTCATATTTTTGCCGCCTATGGAGACAATCATTGGTTACGTTGTCATTTTTGGTTTTGGTATCCTGTTCGCTGCCCTGTTCTTGTTCCGGAAGAATAAGGAAATGTTACTCCCCATTACCGAACAAGCCTATCCCCAACTTATCATGGCCATTTTTATCAAAAAAGAGCAGCGTAAAATAACAGAAATTATCCTCCAGCTCAAAACACTAAAAAGCCCCTTGCAAATCAGTGATTTCCATATCGAACTAACCAATGAGCGCCATGACAGAAAAGCGGTGGACATAAAACCCATCATGGGGATGTCCGATGAAACCATCGACCTCCAGCCTGCCCAATCTCTCCGGTTTTCCATTCCTTTTCGGGAATTTGAAACTTTCCTGAGCAACCAACCCGAATCTTATGACAGATTTCGCTTTGTCGTTGTAACTTCAAAAAATAAGAAATTCAAATCGTACGCACTGGCGCTAAATACACGCTGGGGGCTGTTTAAACAGGATTCCGGCAGGTATAACTGATATGCGTTTCCAAATATTGCCAAAATCCTTCCCTAAAAGGGAACTTTTCCATTCTGATAATTGCTATTCATCATTGGTTATAAACACTTTATATATTATGGCCTGAATATTGTAATTGGAAGCTTCATTTAAAATAAGAAACAGAACTGATTAGTTTCAAAATAATATGGCAACAAACTCAACCAAAAAGGCGAAGCCTAGCAATAAGGTAAGCACCGATATAGAAAAGGAGTTCGATAAGAATATCCAACTCATCCAGGTTCGCGAAAAGAACTTGAGAAATCTAAAAACCGACATGGGCATGTTAGATAACGAAATTGAAAAAGCCGAGCAGCTGAGAACACAGTTTCTATCCAATGTAAGCCATGAAATTAAGACTCCTCTGAACAGTATCTTAAGTGCCACTGTCCTGTTGCAACAGAAGTCGCTTGATGGCGAAACAGCAGAATTGGTAGAAACCATCCACCATTCCGGACAATACTTATTCACCTTGCTGAACGACATACTTGATTATTACAAAGCAACCTCCCAACAGCTAAACCTTGATCATATTAATTTTGAGCTGAGGAACGAGCTGGAAGAGATCTATGAAATTTTTGAAAAAAAGGGAAAAGAAAAGGGTATTGAAATGCAGATGAAAGTCCAAAAGAATATTCCCGGTTTTTTGATTGGCGACCCCACACGACTGAAACAGGTTCTTGCCAGTCTTCTGGACAACGCGATAAAATTCACTCCCTCCCACGGAAAAGTTTCTTTAAGCATCAAGCCTGTCTCTTTTAAAAACGGGGAACATGAGATTAGCTTCTCAATATGCGATAACGGGGTTGGCATCAGGGATAAAGACAAAGAAGATATTTGGAAGACCTTCAGCATGGGTGACATGTCGCTAACACGCGAAAATCATGGAACAGGACTTGGCCTTACCCTGTCACACCAGTTATGCCATTTGCTGGGTGGAGAAATGTATTTTGAATCCGAACATGGAAAAGGAAGTGTTTTTACGTTTACCATCAAAATGGAAGAGGGGAAGCCACCACAACAAAACAACAACCGGCAACAGAAGATACTGGATATCCTACTGGTGGAAGACAACCTGATAAACCAAAAGCTTACACAGAAAATACTGATAAACCAAGGCTTTCATGTGGATGTAGCCGATAATGGAAAAATGGCAGTCAAGAAATTCAGTGCCCATCATTACGATTTGATTTTCATGGATATTCAGATGCCTTTGATGGATGGGCTGGAAGCCACAAAGAAAATCAGAAAAATTGAGGCGACAAGTCGTATGGGCGAAGAAAGAGTTAAAATTATTGCTCTGACGGCCAATTCACAGCAGCAGGATAAGGAGAACTGCCTCGCTGCCGGCATGGACGATTATATCAACAAGCCTTTCAATGTGAAAAAATTTCCTCTTATTCTAAGTAACATGAACGCTCATTAAGTTACGATTTTGATATATTTGCTCATTGAAAAAAATCATCTTCAACCGGAGCAAAGTCATAACCTTTTCATCGGCACATTTTGTGCATGACGTTTACTCTTCATTTCTGGCTCCCCTGCTCCCACTTCTGCTAAAAAAATATGGCATCAACCTTGCAGTAGCAAGCTGGCTAAGCCTTCTTCAGCGGATTCCTTCACTTTTCAGTATCGTCCTGGGGACATTTGCCCACAAAATCCACTGGCGTCCCATCATTATCCTTGCCCCGTTGGTTACAGCCATTAGCGGCAGTCTGCTTGGAACGGCCCCCAATATTTTGTTACTTGGTATTTTGCTTTTCACTATCGGTATGAGTTCGGCTGTATTTCACGTCCCGGCTCCGGTGATCATTAAAATTTTCTCCGGGAACCGAGCAGGAAAAGGCATGAGCTTTTATATGATTGGGGGCGAAAGTGCACGCATGCTTGGCCCGTTGCTGATCGTTAGTGCCGTATCCTGGTGGGGACTTGAAGGAACATGGCGCCTGGCCATACCCGCCATAGTCGCAACCATTATCCTTTCACTTGTCGTAGAAAAAATACCTTATGAAACCATTGATACAGTGGATAAAGCCACACTCAAATGGAAAACAACTTTAAAGGAGTACTCCGGCTTTTTTATTGCACTTACCATTTACATGCTATTCAGGTCGGTCATGCGGGCTACACTCTCCACATTCCTGCCAACCTACATGGTCGGAATGAAAGGAAGCAGCCTGATGTATGGCGCATTTTCGCTTTCAATATTGCAAGCTACAGCTGTTGCGGGAACATTCGTTTCAGGGAGTATCTCTGACAAAATCGGCCGTTTTAACACACTGCTCATCCTGGCTGTGGTATCCCCCTTCTTCATGTTTCTTTTTTTGTGGTCAGGCCCTGCCCTTCAGATAATTTCCTTACTGGCACTTGGCTTTGTTTTGGCAGCCTCCACACCTGTCTTGCTGGCGCTGGTACAGGAACAGGGCTCCAACCAGCCGGCTTTGATGAACGGCAGTTTCACCACCATCAATTTTATCAGCGGAGCGCTGTCAGTTTTGGCTGCGGGATATATAGGGGATGCCATAGGCCTTGTAAAAACATTCCAAATATCTGGTTATCTTGCCTTTATAGCTATACCAGCCGTATTCCTGTTAAAGAAAAAAAGTTGCAACCCACAACAAAATGCTACCACACAAAAGTTTAGCTAACGTTATCAACTATTCATTGTAAATAAGTTTAGTCCGCATGTCCTCTGGTATTAAGAAATCCTTTATATTTGCTTTAAAATGGGTATAAATTTGTCTGTCAAATTAACATTGTACCATTATGAAGAAAAAGATACTTATTATTGATGACGAACTCTCTATACGCATGTTGCTGGAGAACTTTTTAAGCAAAACTTATGAGGTCGTCACCAAAGTCGATGGAATGGAAGGCTTAAAGTATATTGAAGAAGGGAATATTCCGGATTTGATAGTTGCTGACATTCAAATGCCCAATCTCAACGGACAGGAGTTTCTGAAACAGATAAGAGCCAGTGGTTTTTACAAACAAATACCCATCATCGTTCTCTCCGGTATTGAGAGCAGTCAGGAAAGAATTAAATTGTTGAAGATGGGTGCTGATGATTTCATTGTTAAACCTTTTAATCCTGAAGAGTTGTCTATTCGCATAGAAAATATTATCAGCAGAACCAGCAAGTAAGACAGCAACATGACCCCTAATCCGAAGAAAAAAATGAAGCTGCTTTACATAGGTAGTTATTCAGATATTGTTGCTGCCCTCAATGAAAATGACGGTGAGGCAGAAATAGTTGTTATGGACAATGGGTTGCGTGGTATTGATTACCTTAGAAAAAACAAAGATATTGATGGCGTTATTTCTGATTACAACCTACCCGGAATTCAGGGAGACAATCTCGCCACGTACATCAAGACCAAGCTGGGATTTTCTAAAATACCTTTTATCCTGCTTGCCTTTGGAGAAGATGCGCAATTCGGGGAGACTATTCTGAAAAAAAAAGCTGTCATCGATGATCTCTATCTTACGCCGCCCACAGCAGAAGATCTTTTCACACGGATTCGCTTTCTCATTTATTATTTGAACGAAATAAAAGAAGCAGGTTCTTCCGGAATAAAGCCACAAAATGATTATAAAATACCTTTTATAAAAAGGTTTTTCGACATTATTACTTCAGCAGCAGCACTTTTGGTACTCTCTCCTATATTGTTGTTGGTGGCTCTGGCTATCCGAATTGAGTCCAAAGGAAGCGTGGTTTACAGGTCGAAACGCGTCGGGACAGGTTATAAAATTTTTGATTTTCTGAAATTTCGTTCCATGTACTCTGGCGCTGATACCAAACTGGAAGAGCTGGAACATCTTAACCAATACAGCCAGCGTAAAGACGAAAAGACAGGCGACAACGAAATACCTCCCTGTCCCAGGTGTGCCAAACTACCGGATGGTAAGTACTGTTCCCCGGTACTTTACATCAAAGGGGAAAAGGTATGTGAATATTGGTATAATGAGTTGAAAAAGAAAGGTAAAGCAGCAACATTTATTAAAATTAAAGATGACCCGCGTATTACAAAAGTAGGAAAGTTAATAAGAAATACCAGTATTGATGAACTTCCACAATTAATAAATGTCCTCAAAGGAGACATGTCAATTGTTGGAAACAGACCACTGCCAATGTACGAGGCAGAACTACTCACCTCCGATGATTGGAGCGCCCGTTTTCTTGCTCCGGCAGGGATTACAGGCCTCTGGCAGGTTGAGTTGAGAGGAAAAGGAGGCGTCATGTCAGAGAATGAGAGGAAAGGTCTGGATAACAAATACGCCTATACTTATTCTCTATGGGGAGATATTAAATTAATTCTCAGGACAATACCGGCCTTATTTCAAAAAGAAAATGTATGATAAATTGTTCAAAACTTTTTTAATAACTAATAATAAAAGAATCAAAATAAAGAGGGGAAACCCGTAATTTTCACCGTAAAATGGATTGATTGTGAGAAAGGATAAAACAACGAAGATTAGGTTATTGAGCAACATCCGTACAATTGGCGTGCTAATAGCAATTTTTTTGTTTATGGGGCATGCTTTTGGACAGCAAAGAGCTGTTGACAGTTCCTTATTTTTTAACCCGATTACCGATAATATTGTTAAACGCCTTCCCCCCTTGAATGTTCTTATTGATTCGGCAGCTTATAACTCTCCCGATATGCATTATCAGGATTTAAAAGCGCAATATTATTACTACGAGCAACTTTCAGCTCAGCGTGCATGGCTTGAGCATTTCAGTCTTAACCTTGACCTGAATCTTGGTAAATGGAATTTTTGGGATAGAAGTGAAGCCGCCCAACAAACCAACTATTATCGTTCGGAATCCTGGCGTGATAATTATGCCGTTGGATTTTATATTCGTTTTCCTCTTGCCACATTTTTTGACAGGCGGAACCGTATTAAAAAACAGAAAAAATGGATTGAGATTTCCCTGACCCAAAAAGAAATCAACCGGCGCTTTTTGGCTAAAGAAGTCATTCAATATTATAATGACCTGGTTCAATATCAGAATTATATAAGAATATACAACGATTACCAGAATTTCACAATGATGCAGATGAGGATGGCTCAAAATGAATTTCTCAACGGCGAAATATCTACCGCAGAATATACCCGTTTAAAAGAAATTCAAACCAGAGGAGCCATTAACTTCCAGCAAGCTATTGCAGAGTTTAACAAAAACTATCAGCTTTTGGAAGTTGCCACAGGGATGAGATTCAATCTGATAAATATTTTGCGCTAATAATTAAAGATGAATGGATTTATTATACTTCATACGGCTTTTTAAAAGAAATATCATCATTTTGTTTGGGGTACCCTTGTTGCTGTCCGTGGTGGTCTATTACTTTGTGCGCAATCAGGAAAAGGTTTACCAGTCGGAGGCTGTAATCTATACCGGAATCACAACAGGTTATTCTATTGAATCCACGATTCAGCGATCTACCGACTTTTTCAGTACCAGTGCCCAGTTTGACAATATGATTAATTTGCTGAAGTCCCGACAAACTGTGGTGGAGACGTCGTTGCGCCTTTTGGCACAGGATCTCTCTTTAGAATCTTATAATCCCCAGTACATTTCAAAAGAGAATTTTAGCCTACTACAACAGGCTATTCCTCAGAGAATTAAAGACCTTGTTGTTAAAAATAATAAAAACGGAGTTGAAAGGAAAAAAGAAGAGCAGGTTCATTTATTAGAAAAAGAGATTCATTCTCTTGAAAAAAGGATTAGAAAGAAAAGGAACCTGGCCGCCCGGGAAACTTCGGCTTTTTCGGAAAACCAACAGAACACAAAAAGCAAGCCGTCTCAGGGATATGGTGTTGAAAAGAACAACACCGAGGCAGCAGCAAACACAGGCAGTAGCTACGTAACGCACACTGTCTTACCGGGCGAATCACTTACTGCCATCGCGAACCGTTATGGTGTATCGCGAGGCGAGCTTATTCAGCTAAACGGGCTGAGCAACGGAAATATCAGTGCCGGTCAAAACCTGATTATCAAAAAGCTTCCTTATACAGGCCCAACAGCACAGTATCACGTGGTGAGGCCGGGCGAAAGCCTCTATACTATTGCCAAACGATATGGAATTAATATCAGTAAACTCAGGGAAATAAACCATTTGGGTAACAGAGGGCTAACTGTCGGACAAAAAATACTTATCAGTGGAAGTACAACCGGCAGCTCATATGACATTGCCATAAAACAAGTTTCGCCCGGATACTCCGATGGCAATACTGCTGAGGCACAGGTACCTGCCACCAGTAATGCTTCAGGAAAATTAACCACCAACAGTTACACAAGTGAAGGAAAAATTTTTGTAAAAGATCCTATCGTACCACCTGGCGTAAAAGAATCTGATTACGAAAAAACTGTCACCAACCTTAGAAATTATTACGCATCCAGCGATACCAATTTTATTTACGGGCTATTGCACTATGGCTTTAACAAACATTACAGTATTAACTCTATCAGTAAAATTCAAATATTCCGTATCAGCAACAGTGACTTGGTAAAACTGACCTATACCAGCAACGACCCGGGTATTTGTGAACAAACGTTGAAAATTGTTTCAAAAGTATTTATGATTGACTACAAATCGTTACGGGTAAATGAAACCGACCGTGTGGTCAAATATTTCGAACGGGAAGTTGACTCAGCCGACCGAAAACTTGCAGAGGCAGAAGATCGCCTGCTGCACTTTAACAAATCAAACAACATCATCAACTATTATGAACAAAGTAAGGCCATTGCCATTCAGAAAGAGGCTCTCGATAAATATTTTCAGGATCAGCAGATAAGGCTATCGGGGGCATCAGCATCTTTGTATGCGTTGGAAACAAAGATGACGGCTCGCGACTCCATTTACCTTAAAAGTGATGCCATCAGGCAGCGGGAGAAAGAGCTGGCAGAGGTGACACAAAATATTATTGTCAACCAGTTAGCCCAAAATTACAGCGAAAAAGTTAAGGCCAAACTCGTTCAACTGAAAAGGCGACAAAAACAATTGCGCAATGAAATAAAACTTTATGTAGATCAACTATACTTATATGGACATTCTACACAGGGAATCTCCATTCAAAGCCTTCTCAGCAGTTGGCTCAAAAACAGAATTATTTATGTTGAAGCACGTGCCGGACTTAGGGTACTGACACAACGGAAGCTCGACTTTATTCGTACTTATCAGAAGATGGCACCTCTTGGCGCTATGCTTACACGAATTCAGAGAGAGATTAAAGTGGCCGAACAAACTTACCTTGAACTGCTCAGAAGTCTGAATTTGGCCAAGATGAAACAGCAAAATATGGAAATGTCAACCAATATCAAGGTTGTTGACCCTCCCTTCTTCCCCATTCAACCCAATCCCTCCAAAACAAAATATATTGTTTTGGCAGCCGGGATTTTCGGATTTCTGGTAGTAGCCATGCTCATCATTATGCTGGAGTATTTCGATACTTCATTGAAGAATCCCAGCCGTGTCACCGAGCAAACAGAAATGCAACTGGCAGGTGCCTACCCGATTATGTCGTCAAGGCATCAGGCTAACGAGCTTTCGCAAATTACCAACAGGTTAGTGGATATGATGATACAAAATATCAAACTCAATCTGGGTAAATCTGAACTCAAACCTGAGAAACCTTATGTGGTACTCATCTTCAGTACACAAAACAAAACGGGGAAAACGCTGATTACCCAAAAAATTATCAACAGGATGCGCTCTATGGGTGATAAAGTGCTCTTCTTAAACTATGACGACGGTAAGACATTGGCCGATGAACAAGACTTCAACTACTCTTATCGCTACGAAATAAAGAATGACTTTATCGATGTCGCCAACCTGCAGCAACTAATAGATGGACGATTCCTAAGAAAAACAAACGCAGCATACGATTTTATCTTTCTGGAGCTGCCTTCCATTATTTATCATATTTATCCAATTGGACTTTTGTCTGAAGTTGATATGGCTCTGTTTGTTATTAAGGGTAACAACCGGTACACAAAAGCCGACAAAACAGCCATGGGTATCTTTAAGGAGGCTTCCAAGTCAACCCCTGCTGTTATACTCAACGAGGTGGAACTTTTTAATCTGGCAGATTTGATGTCGGAGTTACCCAAACCAAAAAAAGACAACCTTAACAAGTTCAAAAACTTGTTAAAATATCCGACAAAGTTTAAAATTATTTTCAAGAAAGAAGTATAAAAAGGTGAATAATGTACTTGCAAAAATACTTAAGAACAAAAACTTTCTTTCTCTTGCCAATAACGGGTTAGTAGCAGTATTTGGATTTTTTGGATTTTTACTCCTGGTTAGAAGTCTGAGTACAAATGAGTTTGGAGAGTGGATCTTGCTGATTACCACAGCCAACTTTCTGGATATGCTTCGTTTTGGGATTACACGCACGGCTATCGTTCGTTTTCTGGCAGGTGCTGATAAAGAAGAAGCACACCGGCTGATTGGTTCAAACTATATTATCAACCTGTTTTCTACCTTTATTCTTGTATCCATCGTTTTGGCAGTACGCTATTTCTTTTTTGATGCTGTAAATAACTCGGGCTTTGTACTCTTCTTCAAATGGTTTCCGGTGCTGGCATTCATTAACCTGCCTTTCAACAATGCACAATCAGTGTTACAGGCAAAATTGAGATTCGATTATATGCTCGTCTTAAGAGTCATCAATGTGGGAGGCTTCATGCTTTTTCTATTGGTGAATTTCTTTTTCCTGCACGTAAGTCTCCAGATGATTATTTATGCGTATTTGCTGGTCAACACGCTCACTTCAATTGTGTCCATGATTCCTAACTGGGACGGCTATAGGTACATTGGTAAAGTTACCAGGGCCACCAACAAGAAGATTCTTGATTTTGGAAAATATTCTACCGGCACCTTAATTGGTAGCAACCTTTTAAAAAGCGCCGATACCTTTATTATCGGTTTAAGCCCGTTTCTGGGAACTGCCGGAGTTGCCCTATACAGCATCCCGTTAAAGCTTACAGAAATCATTGAGATTCCATTGCGAAGCTACGCCATGACAGCTTTTCCAGGGATGTCAAAGGCGAGTATTGAGGGGAACAAAGATCTGGTGAAACACATTTTTTATACCAACGCGGGAGGAATAACCCTGCTCATGATACCCGTCATGCTCTTTTCTTTCATTTTCGCAAAAGACCTGGTTTACATTTTAGGAGGAGCCGGTTATGAGACCACCACCGGCATATTTCGTATTTTCACAATTTACGGGCTGCTGCTTCCGCTCGACCGCTTTATCGGAGTAGCACTTGACAGTGTGAACATGCCGCGATTCAACTTTTTAAAGGTAGTTTACATGGCTACAGCCAATATTATTGGAGATTCACTGGTCGTTTTTGCCTTTTATTATGTGGCGATTACTACCAGCATTTTTACATTAGTTTCGCTACCTGTAAGTAATTTCCATGTTTTAGCACAGATCACCCATAACTTTTCCATCATTACAACCTTGGAAGGAGTGGCCGTTGTAACCATTCTTTTCACCCTGATTGGAATCGTTGTAGGCTATCATTATTTGAGAAAAAGCTTTGACCTTCACCTTCGGAAAGTGTTCCAGGGAGGAATCTTATTTTTTGGCGAAAGTATCTTTCTAAAAAAGAGTTAAATTGTTTGCTAAAAATTTATACTTTTAACTTTTAATAATTTATATGCTGGAATCGCTAAAAGATAAGACAGGAGCAGCCAGGCTCCAACATCCTTTGGTTATTACTATTATTTTTATAGTAACCATTGTGTTGGGGTTTATCATCAGCAGAGGAGGCTTCAAAGTTGCCATTGCTCTTGTTATGCTGGTACCTTTGTTTTTCTATCTGAACCGGCTGTTTGTCCATCCCATTATTGGCATCTATTCTACTCTTTTCATGGCCTTTACAGCTATTGGCCTCACACGGTACATACAGGGAGTTCCGTTGGGTTTAAGTATTGACGGGCTTCTTATCATCACAATTGTTGCCGTATTTTTTCGGAATTTCTTCGATAAGGTAAACTTCAGCTTGCTAAACCGCGATATTGTTTACCTTTTAATTATCTGGTTCGCTTACACTGTTCTCGAATTTTTCAATCCACAGGCATTAAGTCGTACTGCCTGGTTTTACGCTATGCGTGGTCTTTCTCTTTATCCCCTGCTGGTAGTTCCTTTGGCACTTCTTATCTTTACCCGACTCAGGCATTTATACGGCTTCCTCATATTCTGGGCGGCTTTTTCTTTGTTAGCAACACTGAAAGGGTTACAGCAGAAATATATTGGATTGGACTTTGCAGAACAACACTGGTTAAATACCATTGGCTATGTTACTCACATGATCAACGGAAGGCTTCGGGTATTCTCCTTTTTTAGTGATGCCGGTCAGTTTGGTGCGGCTCAGGGTGCTGCCGGAATAGTTTTTGCCGGCGTTGCAGCAGCCATGAAAGGCTGGAAAAATAAATTCTTTTTCTGGTTTGTGTCTATCATGTCGCTGTGGGGGATGATGATATCGGGTACGCGGGGTGCTATGATTGTCCCGGCTTTGGGGGGCATCACTTTTGTCATCCTCTCCAAACGAACGAGAATAATGATTGTGGGAGGGATTACCATACTTTTACTTTATTTTTTCTTTGCCCACACATATATCGGCGACAGTAATTATACCATTGCCCGGATGCGTACCGCTTTTCATCCAGAGACAGATGCCTCGTATCAGGTCAGGCTGAAAAACCGGCAAATACTGAAAACATATCTTGCCGATAAGCCCTTTGGCGGTGGTATTGGTGCAGCTGGCAACTGGGGAAAAAGGTTTTCGCCTCAGGGCTTTCTTGCCAATGTGGCTACCGACAGTTGGTATGTTCAAATCTGGGCAGAACAAGGACGCGTGGGGCTCATCCTACATCTGTTTATCCTCATGTACATAGTCTTTAAGAGTTTCTTTCTCATTATGACTAAAGTGAGAACAAAAGAGTTAAGCAATATTTTAGGAGCGCTGCTTGGAGGGTACGTTGGCATAATCGGTGCCGCCTATGGGAATGGTGTGCTGGGTCAGATGCCTACCGGTATTCTGCTTTATATAAGCTGGGTCTTTTTATTTTCGGCACAACAGCTTGAACGTGAATATAATGGCAGATTATTGCAAGGCGTTTCCCCCTGGTCATTTGCAGTGAAAGACTAATAAAATAAAAGATGGAAAATAAAATAACAGATTGGCCCTTGGTGTCGGTGATTACAGTTAACTACAACCAGTCGGAAGTAACCTGTGAGTTTCTACACTCCTTTGGTCAAATCAGTTATCCGAATACAGAAGTTTTTGTTGTGGACAACGCCTCGCCCAACGACCATCCTGAAATTATTAAAGAGAAATTTCCAGAGATTCATTTTATCCGGACAGAAAAAAACCTTGGCTTTGCCGGAGGTAATAATGCGGCTCTCCCCTATTGCAAAGGTAAATACATCCTTTTTATTAATAACGATACGGAAGTTGAACCCGGTTTTCTTGAGCCTTTGGTGGAAGTGCTGGACAACAATCCACAGGTAGCCATGGTGAGTCCTAAGATTCATTATTTTCATACGCCTGACACTTTTCAGTTTGCCGGTTTCACCCCTATTCATCCCATAACCATCCGGAATTTTGCCATTGGCTTTGGTGAGAAAGACAAGGGGCAATACGATATAACCTGTGAAACCGGCTCCATTTTTGGTGCCGCCATGCTGGTTTCCATGGAAGTCATTGAAAAGGTAGGAATTATGACGGAGAAGTTTTTCCTCTACTATGAAGAACATGACTGGGCTGAGCACATAAAAAAAGTGGGATATAAAATCTATTTTCAGGGTAAGTCATTGGTGCTGCACAAAGAGGCCATCTCAACCGTAAAAGAGAGTCCATTTCAGATTTTTTATCTTACCCGCGGCCGTATTCTTTACGCCAGAAGAAATAACCATGGCCTCACAAAATTGTTGAGCCTCCTGTACCTAAACCTGGTAGCTGTTCCGAAGCAAACATTGTATTATCTTGTTCATAAACGACCTGATTTGGCCAAAGCCGGCTTTAGAGCTATGTGGTGGCATTTCACACATTATAAAAATATTCATGGATTACCCAAATTACCCGAAAGAGAATAAAGCCTATGGAAACTTTTAAAATCCTGCTCCTTGTTATCGAAATCATTCTTTTCGTTTACCTGCTTCTTGCAACGCTTTACATTTTTGTATATTCGGTAGCCGGGCTTTTCTACAGGCAAAAACAAAAAGATAGTGTTTCCAAAGTCAGGAAGTTCGCCGTGCTGATTCCCGGCTACAAAGAAGATGCGGTAATTGTTCAGGTAGCCAAAGAAGCAACACTTCAGGGTTATCCCAAAGATAAGTTTGAAGTTATCATTATTGCCGATACTTTTAAAAAGGAAACCTTAGAAGCACTTCGCAAGCTGCCTGTCCGAATTGTGGAGGTTGTCTTCGAAGTGAGTAAAAAGTCAAAAGCGCTAAACAAATGTATGGAAGTCATTGGCGATGACTACGATGTGGCTTTTATTCTTGATGCCGACAACATTATGGAGAAAGACGTATTGACCAAAATTAACGCTGCTTTTGATCAGGGATTTTATGCAGTTCAGGGACATCGGACAGCCAAAAACCTGAATGCCGCCTTTGCCATCCTCGACGCTTTAAGTGAAGAAATAAACAACCATATTTTCCGCAAGGGACACCGCGTATTGGGAATTTCCTCTGCGTTAATCGGCTCTGGAATGGGTATTGATTATACACTTTTTAAAAAGACAATGGCTACTATCGATTCGGTGGGCGAAGACAAAGAAGTTGAACTGAAACTCATAAAAAAAGGCTACACCATCGGATACGTGGACGATGCCATTATTTATGATGAGAAAACGCAGGAATCCGGAAATTTTGTCAACCAGAGACGACGCTGGATTGCCGCCCAGCTGGGTTATTTCAGGAGTGACTTTTTGGATGGCATTCATGCTCTTTTTACAGAAGGCAACTATGATTATTTCGACAAAGTGATGCAGATGATACAACCACCACGGATCTTGCTCAGCGGGGTCTTGTTTTTTCTCAGCCTTTTGTTTGGTATCATCCATTTTCTACCCTACCCCGGACTGCAACAGTTTTTTGCACCCGATTTCTACTGGTGGCTGGGGTTGCTCGTTGCCACAGCCTTTGCATTGTTGTTTGCCATTCCGGGAAGATTTTATAACAAACAGACCTTTCTGGCGCTACTTTCCCTGCCAAAAGGATTTATCCTCATGTTTATGAGTCTGCTGAGAGTGAAAGGAGCATCCAAGCAGTTTTTACATACCGAACATTCACATCCGGGAGAGATAAAACATAATTAACCAAAATGAGTTTCAAACTAAAAAGATATCCACTCGTTTCCATTATTACGGTCAATTATAACCAGGCCGAGGTGACGTGTGCTTTGCTTGAATCACTCAATAAGATCACCTACCCCAATCTTGAAGTCATTGTGGTGGACAACCATTCCACCCAGGATGATCCTTCCATTATCAAAAAGCGCTATCCAAATATTGTATTTATTCAGAATCCCATCAACTACGGTTTTGCTGCCGGGAACAACTACGGCCTTATGCGTGCCCGCGGCGAGTATGTCATGCTGCTCAACAACGACATTGAAGTCCCTCCCGGCTTTCTGGAGCCACTCGTGGCCAAACTCGAAAAGCATCCGGATATTGGCGCTGTCAGCCCCCGTATCAGGTTTTACTATCAGCCGGATACCATCCAATATGCCGGTTATACGCCTATGGATAAAGTAACCATACGTAATGCAGCCATTGGCTACCGCGAAAAAGATAAAGGACAATACAACGAAGATCGCGAAACACCATCGGCACACGGTGCTGCCATGGTAGTACCCATCCGCGTGGTGAAGGAGATAGGCCTTATGTCTTACATCTTCTTTCTCTATTATGAAGAAGCCGACTGGTGCGAACGTATCTTGCGGGCCGGATACAAGATTTATTACGTCGGCAGCTCCTATGTGCTTCATAAAGAATCGGTTTCGACCGGAAAACTCAGTCCGCTGAAGATTTATTATCTCAACAGAAACCGTATCGTGTTCATGCGCCGCAACCTTCATGGTAAAGAGTATTATGTAGCTCTGCTTTACCAGCTCTTCGTTGCTATTCCAAAAAATGCGTTTAGCTTTCTACTGAAGGGAAAAATCTCCCTATTTCTCGCTTACTATAGAGCCATTGGCTGGCATGTCACCCACTCGTTTTCGAAAGAAATTCATGAAAATCCTATGTTATGATATTGAAAATATGGCATATTGTCGAGCTGGTTGTCTTCATATATCTTGCATTTACAGATATTTACCTGTTTATTTTTGCCCTCTCTGGCCTCTTTCCTTTAAAAAGAAAGCACAAGGTGTCACAGAAAAAGCGAAAAATTCTGGTGCTTATTCCGGGTTTTCGTGAAGATGCAGTGATTATAGATGTGGCCAAAGAGGCGTTGAATCAGGACTATGGTATGGAAAATTATGACGTTGTCATCATTGCCGATGGTTTTAAGCCGGAAACCATAGTCAGGCTGGAAACAATTCATGTCCGCGTGATAGAGGTAAACCTGAAATACAGCACCAAATCGCGGGCACTAAATGCAGCACTGGAACAGACTGATAACAGTTATGATGTTGCCGTAGTGCTGGATGCCGACAACATCATGGCAAAAGATTTCCTGACCCGCATCAATGAAGCCTTTTGTGACGGAAGCCTTGCCGTTCAGGGGCATCGCATGGCAAAGAATCTGGACACTCCTTTTGCCATTTTGGATGCGGTGAGCGAAGAGATGAACAACCATATTTTCAGAAAAGGACACCGTGTGCTCGGGCTGTCTTCGGCACTTATCGGCTCAGCTATGGCTTTCGATTATTCGTATTTCAAAAAGATGATGAAGAAGGTGGAAGTTGTGGGAGGATTTGATAAAGAGATAGAAGTAAGACTATTACAAAAGAAACACAAAATAGAATATCTACCGGAGGCTTATGTTTATGATGAAAAAGTTCCCAACGCCAAAGTCTTTACCAAACAGCGGAGGAGATGGCTTTCAGCACAGGTTCATTATTTTGGAAAAAGTTTTCTACCTGCTCTGAGAGACTTGTTTCTACGGGGAAATATCGACTTTTTCAACAAAGCCCTGCAATTTATTCTCCTTCCTCGTATCATGCTCATCAGCCTGCTTTTTGTCATTGCTGTGGTTTATTACTTTGCTGCCGTATCTTCTTCCTTTTTCTTAGCCCTCGGCTTACTGGTTGTCGCCATCCTCATATTTTTACTTTCCATACCCCGCTATTTTTATAATCTTCGTACCTTGTGGGCATTAACACGACTTCCGGTTGGAGTCGTTCTGATGTTCGGTTCATTGTTAAATATTAAAGGAGGTAACAAAGAATTTTTACATACAAAACATACGTATAATGCATTTCAGATAAAACACCCTCGTTTTTATACTAAAAATAAGGCAAAATGAAAATAGGTATAGAAGGTCAGCGGCTTTACAGAAAGCGAAAACATGGGATGGATATGGTAGCTCTGGAGCTTATCAACGAACTTCAGAAACTGGATAAAAAGAATGAGTACATAGTTTTTATCAAACCTGATGAGGACAACAAAGTTCTGGAGCAGACCGACAATTTCAAATTTGTGGAACTCGGTGGTGGCCCCTATCCAGCCTGGGAACAATTTGCCCTCCCCAAAGCCGCCCGTGAGGAAGGCTGCGATATATTGCACTGTACCAGCAACACGGCACCGCTGAATCCGGGAATGCCGTTGGTGATTACGCTGCATGATATCATCTACATGGAAAGTATTAGTATTTTTAAAAAGGGAGGTACCTGGTACCAAAAATTTGGTAATATGTACCGTCGTTTCGTCGTCCCGAGGGTCATGAAAAAAAGCGATAAGATTATCACGGTTTCTGAATTTGAGAAAAACCGTATCAAAGAGTTTTTCAGGTTTCCAGCCGATGATGATAGGCTGGTGGCTATTTACAATGGGGTAAGTGATCACTTTCGTAAAATTGATGACCAGACAGAACTTCATCGGGTAAAAACACTTTATCATCTGCCCGACAGGTTTCTGTTTTTCCTTGGCAACACCGACCCTAAGAAAAACACCAGAGGCGCATTGAAAGCTTTCTCCGATTATCTGAAAAAAACCGGCGACGACATGTACCTCGTCATGCTGGACTACGAACAAAATGCGCTGGTAAAAATCCTTACAGAAATTGGTGACAAAGAGCTGATCAACAGGATTATCCTTACCGGATACGTCATCAACACCGACCTGCCGGCTATCTATAACCTGTGTAAAGTTTTCCTCTATCCATCGCTACGCGAAAGTTTCGGTATCCCCATGCTGGAAGCCATGCGTTGCGGTGCGCCTGTCATCACCTCCAACACCGCCTGCATGCCCGAAGTCTCCGGTGATGCTGCCTGCCTTGTCAATCCTTTTAAACCGGAAGAGATAACAGCAGGTATTGAAAAAATTCTTTCGGATGAAACTTACCGGAAGGAGATTATTGAAAAGGGATTCCGGCAATCAGCCAAATTTTCATGGAAAAATATGGCCAAAAAGGTGCTGGCACTTTATGAAATCGTTTATAATAAACACTACTAAAACCCTTTGTTATGATAAAAGGCAGAGATATTGTCATGGTTGGCCTGGCTTCACTCGACAGCCGAATCGGAAGTAACGTTATTAACCTTGCCGAAGTATTTTCGAAGCACAACCGGGTACTTTACGTCAATTATCCCATGGACAGGCTGACCCTGTGGCGCGGTCGCCGGGATACCATTATCCAAAAGCGGAAGAAGGTCTTACGCGGCAAAATCCCCGACATGGAACAGGTGAATGAAAACATGTGGAGCTTCTTTCCAAAGACCATATTGGAATCCATCAACCAGCTACCTGTCAACTGGTTATTCGATATCCTAAACCGTATCAACAACAACCGTTTTGCCAGAGAGGTAAATCGTGCTATCAAAAAGCTGGACTTCAAAGACATCATTATTTTTAATGATACGGATATGTTCCGTAGCTTTTATCTGAAAGAACTTATCCATGCCAAAACTTATGTTTACTATACCCGGGATAACATGCTTGCCGTGGACTATTGGAAACGCCAGGGTACCCGCATCGAACCCGCGCTGATGAAAAAAGTGGATCTGATTGTTGCCAATTCTACTTATCTCGCCGATATTGGGAAACGCTACAACCCGCACTCATTCTACGTTGGCCAGGGTTGCGATGTCTCTCTTTTCGACAAAAAGCTTATCAAAGAGGTACCTCCCGATTTAAAGCCCATTAAAAAACCCGTTATCGGTTACATTGGTGTTCTTTATACGCTACGGCTGGATATCGATGTTTTGGTACACATTGCCAAAAGCCGTCCGGATTGGTCGCTGATGTTGGTTGGACCCGAGGATGAGGAATTCAAAGCAAGTGAACTACATCAGATTGACAATGTTTATTTTCTGGGTAGAAAAAAAATGGAAGAGCTTCCGGCTTATCTTTCCGGATTTGATGTGGCTCTAAACCCGCAGAAACTCAATGAGGTAACCATTGGGAACTATCCGCGTAAAATAGACGAATATCTCGCTATGGGAAAACCTACCGTTGCCACAAAAACAAAGGCAATGGAAGTTTTTGAAGAATGGGTTTATCTCGCTAAAAACAAAGAAGAGTATGTGCAGCTGATTGAAAAGGCGCTGGCAGAAAACACACCTGAGAAAGAGGCCAAACGGGAGGAAATAGCCCGGAGCCACACCTGGGTTGCTAATGCCGAAGCTATTTATGAGAAAATTGAAATGATTGAAAAGATGAAATGATATGGGACTTAAAGAAAAAATCAAATCCAACGAAAAGTTGAAAAAGCTTGTATTGTGGATGCTTATGCCCCGCAATCAGGCCAGACCGCGCCTTTGGGTAAAGTGGTTTGTTAACCCTTTAAAGCACAAGCGGGGTAAACGGTCGCTGGTTCGAAGGCGTACCCGTATGGATCTGATGCCTTTCAATAATTTTGTACTTGGAAATGATTCAACCATCGAAGACTTTTCAACCGTAAACAATGGCGTGGGGGATGTCATTATTGGCAACCGTACCCGCATTGGCATGGCCAACGTCCTCATAGGCCCGATAACCATTGGCAGCGATGTTATGTTTGCCCAGAATGTGGTTTTGTCAGGACTGAATCACGGTTACGAAGACATAAACCTGCCCCCCAGCCTTCAAAAGGTGGAGACAAAACCCATCACAATAGAGGATCAGGTATGGATTGGGGCAAATGCAGTGGTTACGGCAGGCGTTACCGTTGGGAAACACTCCATTGTTGCCGCCGGATGCGTGGTAGTAAAAAATGTGCCTCCTTATGCCATCGTAGGCGGAAACCCGGGGAGAATCTTAAAGCAATATAACCACGAAACCAAAGAGTGGGAACGTGTGAAAAAATAGCGGATGGCTTTCCCGTTTGCATCATTTTTCTATTTTAGCCTAATGAATACATACGTAAGAGAAACATCTCATTACAGAACTTAAGATAAATCAACATAATGCATAAAATAAGAACCTTTCTTCAATATTTTAAGGACTTCATAAAATGGGGCGAATACCACTATATCTTCACCTCCATAAAATACATCTTGCTTCACAGAACAACCTCACGTACACAGATTTACCGTAGTAGTCTCGGGCTATTTCTGTCAAGAAAAGGAACACTGGATTTTCAGTTTGCCAACTATGCTTATGAATGGGGTGTAAAGGAATTTGTATATCAGCACTTGCCTGAATGTGATGTTTTTCTGGATGTCGGGGCAAACATCGGGACTTATGCTATTTTGCTTGCCGGGAAAGGCTTACACGGATATGCTTTTGAGCCCATCAAAAGCAACTGTGATGCGTTACGTACCAACCTCATTCTTAACAACCTTGAAGATAAAGTGGAGCTTTTCCCCGTAGCACTGGGAGCTATGTCCCATCAGGCAGAGTTTGCTTTCGACATGGTCAATACCGGAGCATCTCATCTGGCTTCCATCCAGCCTGAGGATGAGGTTCCTCAAAGAGAAAGAAGCACCATTTCCAAAATTGTCCCGCTGGACAGTCTGATGGATCAAATTGATTTCAAAAAGGAAGACCGTATTTTTATCAAAATCGATGTGGAAGGTATGGAGGAAAAGGTACTGCATGGCGCAAAAAAGTTTTTCCAGACCTACCCTAATATTTTGATGGTTATGGAGTCTAAACACAGTGGAAGAGAGCGACTGATAGAGGTTCTAAAAGGGATTGCCAATTTTGAAATTCTTGAGGTCGATGATATGAATATGGGTGTACGAAAAATATCCGATAAAAAGTGAATGTCATGGTGACACTTAAAATTTTGTTCTGGCTGTTTTTGTTTATCGTTTTCTATGCCTACCTCGGCTATGGCATCTTGCTCTTCTTTCTGGTTAAATTGAAGAGACTCTTTATTAAGAAGAAATCATCCCCAAATCCTGATTATGAGCCCGAAGTCAGTTTGTTCGTCGCTGCATACAACGAAAAGGATTTTGTTGATACAAAAATAGCCAACTCTTTCAGCCTTGAGTACCCGCAGGAGAAAGTAAGACAGGTCTGGGTTACCGATGGTTCAGATGACGGCACACCTGATTTGTTGAGAAAATACAGCAACAAAGGTGTTGAAGTTTACCACGAAGACAAAAGAGGTGGCAAGATAGGTGCTATGAATCGGGGCATGCAGTTTGTAAAAACACCCATCGTTATTTTTTCAGATGGCAATACCATGCTGGGCAAAGAGTCTATCCGGCGCATTGTCAATATGTTTGCTAACCCAAAAGTCGGCTGTGTTTCGGGAGAAAAACGTGTCTTTAATAAGAATTCTGCGGCTGCCACCGAAGGAATTTACTGGAAATACGAATCCAAATTAAAAAAGTGGGATGCTGAACTTTATTCTGTCGTTGGTGCTGCCGGTGAGTTGTTTGCCATACGTACCGAGCTTTTTCAACCCGTGGAAAAAGATACCCTGCTCGACGATTTTATCATCTCGCTGCGGGTGGCCATGGAAGGTTATACCATTCAGTACGACCCGGAGGCTTATGCCATCGAAAATCCATCGGCCAGTGTAAAAGAAGAGCTGAAAAGGAAGGTTCGCATTGCTGCCGGCGGTATCCAAAGCATCCTCCGCCTGAAACCGTTACTGAACATTTTTAAATATGGGGTGCTCAGCTTTCAATATATCTCACATCGGGTGCTGCGCTGGACGCTGGCTCCCCTCTCGCTGCCACTGATATTTATCTTTAACTTCATCCTCGCCTGGCAGGCCGGCTTCACAGACTTTAGCAACATTTACACCCTGCTTTTTTATGGCGAAATCATCTTTTATGCCATGGCACTGCTTGGATGGTATCTCGAAAATAAAGAAATAAAGGTGAAAATTCTATATGTCCCGTACTATTTTCTCATTATGAATTATGCTGTTTATGCGGGCATTATACGTTATTTTAAAGGACAACAAACGGTCAACTGGGAACGCGCCAAACGAGGATAAACCAATGAAACAAAAAGTCCGCCTCATATTAATCTTGTTAACTGGTTTCTTAAGCCTTCAGCTCACAGCACAAACGTGCAAACAGACTATTGACTCATCCACACCTTACATCGACTGGAAAAATTCAACTTTCAATGATATCCGGCCCGGCGATACCGTTTGCCTGAAAGCCGGAAACTGGAACTATATTCAATTGAAAAATTTCCATGGAACTGCTGAAAAACCTATTGTCTTTATTAACTCGGGCGGTACGGTTATTATCAGTACTGACCATTTTGTGGGGATTAAAATCGGTAACAGTTCACATATTGTTTTCACCGGAAACGGTGATCCGCAGGCATCCTATGGATTCAGAATATTGAAAGTTTCCAAAGGAGCCGGGATGGGCATCGACGACTACAGTACCGATATCGAAGTTGCCCATGTTGAAATTTCCAACACCTTGCTGGGTGGTGTTTACGCCAAAACCGATCCCACCTGTAGCAATCTGGGTGCTACCCGCGGTAAATTTGTGATGCGTAACTTCTCATTTCATGATAATTACGTACACGACGTGGCAGAAGAGGGTCTTTACATTGGAAATTCCCACTATGCCGGGCTCTATCTAAGTGGTTGTGACACCACGGTTTATCCTCATGCTTTAAAAGGTGTTTTTATTTATAATAATCTTGTGGAGAATACCGGTTGGGACGGCATCCAGGTCAGCTCGGCCGATTCAAACTGTCAAATACATGATAATCATATTAATTATGATTCACAGGCAAGAAAAACTTATCAGATGTCCGGTATTATGATTGGTGGAGGAAGCGTTTGTAAAACTTATAACAACGCCATAACAAATGGCCAGGGTGATGGGATTGATGTATTCGGTATGGGTAATTTTAACATTTTTAATAATCTGATAGTCAATGCCGGAAAGTATTACCTCCCGAATCAGCCAAATACAATGAAGCATGGAATTTATGTGGGAAAAGTGGTAACAACTGCCAACGCCGTATTGGGTATTTATAACAACACTATTGTAAGTCCTAAAAGTTACGGCATGGTTCTGTCTAATAATGAATTAAGCTCTATTATCGTAAAAAGCAATATCATTGTAGCACCCGGAAAACTGAGCGAAACTGGCAACAGTGCCTATATCAGCATCGGCAACATGGATGCGGCACGTGTTGACAGCAGTAATAATTACAACGTAGGCGATATCAGCAAAGTTCGTTTTATAAATGCAAATGCAGGAAACTATGATTTGCAACCCACCTCGCCTGCTGTTGATTATGGAAATGATCTCACTGCCGAAGGCATTACCTTTGACATTCTCAACCGTTCCCGTCCGTTCCACGGTCTGTTCTCTGCGGGAGCTTATGAAAGTCACGATCCGTCAGTAGGCATACGCTCCCACAAGGCTCTCGATGTCGAGATGTTTAAGGTTTATCCAAACCCTGCAAAAAGCAAGGTCAACCTGCTGATAAGGACAAGTCTTGAACAGGAAGTCAGGGTTGTTGTCACAGATATTCAGGGCAGAATAGTGCTCAGAAAAAAAATCCATTGTAAACCGTTTGAAAATTACATAAACAGACTTTCCATTCGCCATTTGAAAAGCGGCGAATATTTGGTTATTCTTTTCAGTTCAGAGGGGCTCAGTAGTCGTCCCTTACTCATTAAAAAGTGATGTTATGCTTAGTATTAAAAAATATGTTCCAGCGATTCCGGGAAGATTACTAAAAAGTATCTACCTGACCCTGCGTGGGTTATATTATAGAGGGAACCATTATACCTGTCCGGTTTGTGAGCATAGTTTCCGGAAGATGCTTCCGGGAGGCTCCGACCTTCCCATTATCAAAGAAAAGCATATCATTGGTGCCGGGCGACGCGACAATGATATTTGTCCCTATTGCCAAAGTACTGACCGCGACAGGCTTATCTATCTCTACCTGAAGTATGAGCAATCATTTTTTGAACGGCACCACAGCTTATTGCATATTGCCCCAGAACCCGCGTTATACAAAATTTTCAGCCATAGCAAAGTCATCGATTATCATCCTGCCACCAAATATGCCGAAGGATTTTACTACAGTGCAAAAATAGAGACCGCCGATTTGCTTGACCTTCATTTTGAGGGAGCTTCTTTCGACTGGGTTATTTGCAACCATGTGCTGGAACATATCCCGGACGATCGGCAGGCTATGCAGGAGATTTTCCGTGTGCTGAAGCCTGGAGGAAAAGCTTTGTTACAGGTGCCTTACTCCTATCAGCTCAGCGAGACCTTTGAAGATGAATCCATAGTATCGGAATCTGACAGAGAGAAATATTTCGGTCAGTTTGACCATGTCAGGATTTATGGCCGCGATTATCCCGTGCGTTTGAAAAAAGCAGGTTTCATTGTTCAACAGGTGAGCCGGGAAAATGGCTTCAGGCGAATCTCATCACTGGATAAATTTGCCGTCAACCCGGAGGAGCTACTTTTTGTCTGCACCAAACCATCAAAAAATAGCAGGTTATGAAAAAGATGGAAATCAGGGTACTGTTTTCGGTTTTCCTGACATTGCAGGCTGCACAGCTTTTCGCCAGTGGAGCTGATGCCTCCTCCACCGCTTCGAGTTGGTTTTATCTTTTGCTAGCCCTTTTTCTGGCTGCTATCGGTGTGGCTTTTGTCTTACGCAAAAAGCAGAAGCAGCATGCACTCCGGTTGGAAAAGCTACAAACCTCTTTAAAAACTTTACAGCAAGAACTGACTTCGCTAAAAGAAAATAGAGAAGAGATTATCAAACAGCGAATTAAGTCCCTCTATGATGAGCTGGAAAGCCGTAAACAGAATCTGGAAGCCATGAAGAAGACGCTGGAGGCGTCAAAACGGTCTGCCAACCAAAACTCGTTCCTGTTAACAAAGATCAGCCATACCCTGCGTACCAACCTCAACGATATACTCGGATTCTCTCTGTTGCTCGGAAATGAGTTTGCCCTGAGTGAGGAGCAGGAGCTCTTTGAATTTAATGAGAATATTCGAAAAAGCGGGGCATCACTTATGCATCTGCTAAACAACATCATAGACATCAGCAAGATTGAATCCAAAAGTTTTTATCTGCATGCAGAGGAATGTCATTTGGCTGACATTAGCCATAAACTTATCAGCCAATACGAGCCGGCAGCCGGACAAAAAGATATAAAGATTGTCTTTCAGGACAGCAAAGTTCCTCCCTTTGCTGCCGACAGTGAGGCAGTGAAACATATCCTCTCCAACCTGCTGGACAATGCTGTACGATACACGGAAAAGGGTTTCATAAAAATTTCACAAACACTTCAGGATAATGAAGTTGCATGGACTATCAAAGATACCGGAACGGGTATTGACAAAGCCTACCTTCCTGATATTTTTGAGCCTTTCCGTCAGCAGAGTCTGGGTTATAGCAAAACCAATTATCAGGGTGCCGGGCTGGGACTCCCGCTAATAAAGAATATGCTGGACATCATGGGCGGAAGAATTGACATTAGTTCCGAGAAAGCAAAGGGTACAACAGTTACAATCTATCTGCCTTTCAAGTTGTTTACTGCAAAAAGTGTCCAACCCGATACAAAGAAGAGAGCTACTGCGAAAGACGAAAAAGCGGTACCCAAAAAGTCCGAGCTTAAGAAAACAAATGCCAGGATACTTATCCTGGACGAAGACAGGCTGGGAAACATGCTGATTAAAAAGATTCTTCCCGGAGCGCAGGTAGAAGCCTACAATAAAGAAACCGATCCGTACAAATGGATAGCACAGCAACTTGAGAATAAAACACGTCCAGACATTTTAATGGTTGAGATGGACTTTACGGGAAAAAGAAAAGGAGAAGCTGTGCTGCAAAAAATAAAGGAGAAATATCCGGATATAGAACATATTCCGGCTATAGCACTTTCTTCATATCCCGATTCAAACGGGGCTGAGAAAGCAGTACAACAAGGTTTTACCAAGTACTTGCAGAAGCCTTTTCATAAAAATGATTTAATTTTTCTGATAAATCAGCTTATTTCTTCATGAATTTTCTTACTTTCGTTTTTTAAATAAAAGCAGGAGCACTTATGCCCAAGAATTTCGAAGATACTTTAAATATTTTGGTGGTTGAAGACAACGACTTAAATGCAAAATTTTTATCGGCCATTTTGAAGCGACTGAATTTTAACATCGACCTGGCTATTAACGGTAGAATCTGTATCGAGAAATTTTTGGAAAACAACTACGACCTGATTCTGATGGATATTCAAATGCCCGTAATGAACGGCCTGGAAGCCACTGCCAGGATCAGGGAATTAGAGCAGCAGATGGAAGTAGAGTATCGTGTTCCCATTATCGCCATAACAGCCTTTGCATTTGAACACGACAAGCAGAATTGTTTGGATGCCGGTATGGATGATTATCTGACAAAACCTTATCGCCCGCAAGATCTTATAGATATTATTAAAATCTATTTCCCTGAGAAATAGTCTTTACTGAAAAACCTGAAATAAAAAAAACGCCATGTTGAAACATGGCGTTTTTTATGAGAACAGATTTACCGGTTTATTTCTTTGGCTTTACAGGATGATGAAAATTGACCAGTTTAACATCAAAAACCAAGGTGGAAAAGGGAGGAATTGGCCCCATATTCCGTGTTCCGTAGCCCAACGAAGAAGGGATAATCAGTGTGGCAGAGCCACCTTTGCGCAACATGGCAATACCTTCGTCCCATCCGGGAATTACCTGATGCATTCCCAGAGTAAATTCAAAGGGTTTGCCCCGATCAACAGAGCTGTCAAACTTCTTGCCATTCAGCAGATAACCCGTGTAGTGAACGGAAACTTTATCACCCTTTTGGGGGTGTGGTCCCTTACCCTGTTTTTTAGGAATAAAGTAGAGGCCATCCTGTGAAGGCTTTACCTTGATATTGTTTTTCTTTAGGTAAGCCTCTCTCTCCTTTGCTTCTGTATTTTGCAATTTCATCATACGGGCACTTTTCTCAGCCTGCATCTGCTGCAAAGTTCTTACACCTACCAGCTTGATGGCAAAATAAACATCTTTAGTGGAATCAACAAATTTGGGAAGCTTCCGCATACGGAATAATTTTATAAAAACAGAATCAGCATTGCTCTGAAAAACAGCACTATCACCCACATGCATCATCCCAAGGCCTTCATAAATATCGCCTTTGTAAATAGATTTGATCATTGGAATTTTCATAGGACGCTGCGTGGCAGGTAAATTTCTACTGTCGAACAATACAGAATCGGAGGTACCGTAAACCATCTTAACCAAAGCATATTCGGCAAGTCTGGCTTTTGTGGTATCATTACTTCTGTGATAAAATTTGTAATACAACCCGGTGTCCGTCTTTTTGAAACCGGGATGGCGTGACTGGTTACAGGATGTCAAAAACACTCCGGCAAGAATGCCGAGAAAGGCAAAGGTTAAGAATTTTTTCATTTTTCAATATTTATTTAAGTTTTAACAATTCCACATGATAAATAATCGGCGTGTGGGGAGGAATTTTATCACCGTCGCCCGACAAACCATAAGCAAGGTGCGAAGGTAAGATGAATTTTGCTTTATCGCCCTCTTTTAACAAAAGAATTCCTTCTTCCAGACCACTCTCCACTCCACCATAGCCTATTCTAAAGGATGTTATGCCCGAATAAATTTTTTGGCCATCAAATAGTTCCACCGAGTATCTGATTTTTGCAACCTGCCCGGTACGGGCTTTCGGGCCCTTTCCACTTACTAAAATCCGGTATCGCAATCCGGTTCCGCTCTCCTTCATGTTCCAGTGATGTGCTTTAACAAAGGTATCAATCTCCCTCTTTTCCTGACGCATAATTTTTCGGTTAAAAACCAACAACTGTTTCTGTGTCAAAGTCTTGCGATTATTCCTCGCAGTATTATTATCAACATTCTGACAGCTCATCCCGCCAAAAACAAGCAGCACAACAAATATGGATAAGAGTTTTTTCATTAATTTATAAAGAAACAGTATAATCCAGTTTTTCTTTGAAATGACTCAGCACCTCTTTGAGCTTATCGATGGTATCATTCATGCCGAGCTTTGAAGTACCTCCCGATGCATTGATATGACCACCACCATCGAAAAAGTCACGTGCCAGCCGGTTTACCGAAAAACTACCTTTAGAACGGAAAGATATCCGGATTTGGTTATCCTTTTCCGTAAACAGTACGGCAAGATTTATCTGTTCCATGGATAGACCGTAATTTACCAATCCCTCGGTATCGCCCACCCGATAATCAAATCTTTTCAAATCATCTTTGGTCAGATAAATAACAGCAGTATGAAGGTCATCCCACACCATCAGGCGGCTGCTCAAAGCAAAGCCCAGCAGACGGAGCCTGCTTTCCGTATAAGTATCGTAAACCAGTTTGTGTACATTTGCCGCATCTATCCCCAGATCAATCAGTTCGGCCACAATATGGTAGGTACGCCCACGGTTGCAATTGAAACTAAACGAGCCCGTATCGGTCATAATACAGGTATAAAGTGCCAGCGCCTCCTCCATTCCCAAAAGCGCCTTATCGCCCATGGCTTCAACAAACTCAAATAGAAGCTCTCCGGTAGAAGAAGAGGCTGTGGAACAGAAATAGTGGTCAAACTCATCACTGGGCTCCAAATGATGGTCTATGACGATTTTTTTACCTGCAAATTTTTCCAGATCAGGCGCCATATTTCCCGTACGGTCAAGACTGTTAAAGTCGAGGCAAAACAGTAATTGTCCTGCTGCCAGGGCAGTTCTTACGGCACGTGCATTCCGGTCGAAGATGACCATTTCGCCGGCTCCGGGAATCCATTTGTAATAGCCTGGAAAATCGTTGGGAACCAACGTGGTAACATCATGACCTTTTTTACGCAGATAGTGTAACATAGCCAATGCAGCACCAATGGTGTCGCCATCGGGGTTTTTGTGGCAAACGAGGACTATTTTTTGGGGAGTGGCCAGCAAGCGACCTACCGCTTCTATTTCAAGGGAATCAAACATAAACATTTTTTCAATTAGCGCACAAAGATAAATATTTACACGGGATTGGAGCTCGTCCAGAGCGCCTGTTTTCTTAAAGGGACTTCCAATAATTCATTTACCTTTGCACAAATTTTTAAAAAAAATCTATTAAAATGACTGGAAACATCACATTTACAATGATTAAGCCCAAAGCCATGGAAAACGGTAACATGGGCAATATTATCGCTAAGATTATTGAAGGCGGATTTAAAATTAAGGCATTGAAACTCACCAGCCTGACCAAAGCACAGGCCATGGAATTCTATGCCGTCCACAAAGAACGTCCTTTCTATAACGGTCTTACCGACTTTATGTCGTCAGGACCAATTGTAGCCGCAGTGCTGGAAAAAGAAAATGCCATAAAAGCATACCGTGATTTTATCGGAGCCACCAATCCTTCAGATGCAACAAAAGGAACCATTCGCGCCATTTACGGAACCAGCATCGAAGCCAATGCCGTTCATGGTTCCGACAGCGATGAAAATGCACAAATTGAAGCCGGATTTTTCTTCTCAAAAAGAGAATGGGTGTAATATCCTAAGTGATTTCATTGAAGGAAGCCTGTTTGACAACGAAACAGGCTTTTTTTGTGCCTTATAACGAGCCTCATCGGATATCAATCACCTTGGAATGAACTCTTTAAAAGTACCGTCATCATAAATAAACACAACTCTGACCACCTTCTCATCCGTACGCTGCACACCATAATAGACAGGCTCCTCATCTCTAGCAACTTGACCCTCCTTCTTATGTTGTTTATTCTCAGATAGTTCAGTCACATCATCCTGTTTCTTTCCAACAGTAGAATCCGAAACAGGCATTTTGCGGGGGAATAAGTCCGGTGCGCCTGTATCTGGCACTTGATGTTCCTCTTCCAGCATATTTCCCTCACCCAGCGTCAACCAGCCAAGACTGATTTCCGGAAAATGTTTTTTAATCCGTAATACAAAATCAAGACTGGGTTTGTTGCGGCCCGACAAAACATGAGAAACGGCCGAACGCTGCATGCCGATAGCATCGGAAAATTGCGCAGCCCGCAGTTGATAATGTACCATGATGGCTTTAATTCGCTCAACCATATATTTTGTTTAGGTTACAAATGTACTAATAATAACAGACTTCCACACCATTATTTTGGAAAAATACTAAGATACATTTGTGAATACATATTTTTCTAAAGTAAAATATCTATCATATATTTTAATATATTGTTTTATAACTAATTATCAATTAATCTACAAAAATCCAAACATCTACTAGATTTGTCAAATTCTATTAATTAATTTTATAGATTTTAACTATTATTTATCTGATTATCAATCGTTTTAAATGTGTAATACAAATATTTACTTATTGTTTACAAAAATACCCAATAATTAAAAAGATTGAAAAAATATATTTATGTATATTATATTGCTAATCAGTATGATAAATTACATTAGTTACATTTGTAACTATTATCTAATTTTGTTTACAAAACTGAATTTATGCTAATGTAGTTTTGTAAACAAAATAAAAGTAACATTTGTAACTCCTTTCCCCTACCAAAATGACCGGAGGGAACCTGTCGAAAATCATTTTTATCCTCAGGCCGTGTATCAAATTAAGGTCTCCCCTATTTGTCTGGCTTTCCTGAATAGTTGACATTCCTCTTCCTTTTCCACACTTCCGATTTCTCAACCCGCAAGTTGCCCATTATTTATATTGTCCGGTCTAAAAGGAAAGGATGGTCGGCGGGGAATAAATACAGAAATAGATATTTGCGGTCGTGATAAGGTCAAACACTACCCGTGAGCATATTATTGACTAACCAATAGCCGGCCACAAGGCAACTGAATTACAGAAGAATAACAGAAAAGGTAAATAGAATATGGTCAGGGTCTGCTGAAAAAGCCTGTAGTTACGCTGCTATGGTATTTATTCGTAGCGCAGCGATTCGATCGGATCGGTGCGAGCAGCTTTGTTGGCCGGGATAATACCTGAAACAAGAGCCACGACAAAAGTCAGCAAAACACCGCCGAAGACCCACTCCCAGGGAATGATAAAAGTACTGCCGGTAACCATTGAAATAATATTTCCCATAATAACACCGGCTACAATGCCGAGAACTCCCCCAATCTGGGCAATAACGATGGCCTCAAACAAAAATTGGTTACGAATAGTTCGCCGGCGTGCACCTACGGCTTTGCGGATACCAATTTCCCTTGTCCGCTCGGTTACCGACACCAACATAATATTCATAAGCCCGATGGCTGCGCCAAACAGCGTTATCAGCCCGATAATGGTGGCACCAATGGTAATGTTTCCGGTAAGCCCGATGAGCATGTTGGCAATATTATCGCTTTTCACAATAGAAAATGAATCTTTCTCACCCAGGCGATCTTTACGAATTTGCCGGAATAACCCGGTAGCCTCACCGATAGAAGCCTCCATCTGGCTGGGATGGCTCACCATAATACTGATGGTGTAATTCATATTAGGGCGCGAGAAATACTGACGCACGTTATTCAGCGGCAGAAAACAGGAACGGTCGCCGGTGAAGCCCAAGCTGGAACCTTTTTCCCGCAAAGTCCCGATAACCCGGTACATCCCCGGTCCAATGGAGATAATTTTCCCGATAGGATTTTCTTTGTTCTTAAAAAGCTTCTTCACCACATCGCTACCGAGAACAACAAGATGGTCGCCAGCTGTTACTTCAGAGGGCTGAAAATCACGACCTCTGTCCAGTTCCAAGCCGGCTGTAACAAGGTAGTCGGCATCTATACCTGTCACGAGAACATTGGGATTGGTTTTTTGCGATTTGTATTTCACCGTGGCAATCCCGGTTCCCACAATGCTCACGGAGGTAACAGCAGGAAAGTCATAGCGTTTCTTAAACGCCTCGGCCTCCCGGTAAGTTATGATGGAATAAGCTTCCGCTCTGGTATGGTGACGGCCGATCTGAACACGCAGGGAACGGTTTCGAATATTGAAAGTGTTAGAACCCATCATAGCAAAATTCTGAGTCAGGTAATACTCAACAGAATCGATGGCCGTCAGTATACCCACCAGTGCCATAATACCAAAAGCAATAATAGCAACGGTAAGGATAGTCCGTACCAGATGGCTCCTAATGGAATTGAGGGAAATGCGAATATTTTCCCTAACAAGCTTTAAATTACTCAATTTTGTCCTCTTTTTTGCCATAAGCTAAATCACCGGCATCACCAAGACCCGGCACAATGTAGGCTTTGGCTGTCAGTTCATCGTCAATGGCTCCTGTCCATATTTTTATTTTATGTTTTGAAAATGTCTTTTTCAGAAACTGGATTCCTTCGTTGCTTGCCAGCACCGACACAATGTGAATTTCTTTAGGCATTCCCTTTTCCAACAATCCTTTTATGGCCGCCACCAGCGAACCACCTGTGGCCAGCATAGGATCGCTGATAATCAAAATCCGTGACTCCATACTGGGCGAAGAAACATATTCCAGTTTTATCACAAAGTCTTCGGCAGCATCATATTTACGGTAAGCCGAGATAAATGCATTTTCGGCATAGTCAAAGAAATTCAGCATTCCCTGATGCAAGGGGATACCAGCACGCAAAATAGTGGCCAGCAATGGCTGCTGCTGTATCACTTGCATGTGGGCGGTTCCCAAAGGCGTAATGACATCCTTTTTTTCGTAAGGCAGTTCTTTGCTAATCTCATAAGCAAAAATTTCACCCATACGCTCCAGATTTCGCCTGAAGCGTAAACGATCCTGCTGTATCTCTATATCCCTTATTTCAGAAAGAAACTGATTAAAAACGGAGTTGGCTTTTCCTAATTCCCTGACCATCGATATTAGTTTTAGACAAAGATAAAAGAAATTTTTCAGTAAACGGAAAAAAAAATCAGGAACATCCGGGGTTTGTCTTCTCCAGATTACCAGCAATCGACTTATATTATTATTATTTCCCCGCTAAAGCCTGCACCAGACGGTTAAGGGGAAATGGAAACCGATTGATTTCCAGACGGTAATAGGAGACTTCCTGAGAGCCGAATCCACGGTAAAAACGTGCCAGGTCAGAGTTGTTAGATCCTTCAAAGTCAAGTACAAGTGTCGTTTCTGCATATTCCTTTATCACGGCATCCAACAAAAAAGTCATGGCTCCGTTTTGGCGAGCTTCCGGTATTGAGGCTGAGAACAGAAATATCAGATGATGATGGTCTTTTAGAAAAAATGCCCCTGCACAAAGCTCATTGTGTTCCGAATATACTCCATAAATTACCCCCTGAGCCTTAAACATGGCTTTGAACATCAGCCGATTCAGGCGTTGGTAATGCATTTCGCGCCAGTGTTTCACCTCTTGCCCCTTGTTTTGTACAAACATATCGGTGAGCTGGCCGGGTTCCATCCCTTTTACCAGCGTTAAGCCGGAAGAGAGGGCTTTTTTCAAATTTCGTTTGGTATTGGTAGCATAACGTGACGACAACTTTGGATATCTGGAAATCAAATCCAGCAGATAGCTCTTATTGGGAATCAACTGGTAGTTTTCGGGCTGAGGATGGTTGTGAATATTCAGGTTAATCTGGATAAAACGAAACTTCTCCGGAATGGCAGCAATGAATTTGTTGATGACGCTGCTGTTAAGGATTTCGGTAGAAAATATGCCCAGCTGCTGTGTAAAAAAAGGTTGATGCAGATAATAAATGCCATACTTTTTATTGCCCGTAAGCGGCATAACACGCACATAATCGTCTTCCACCAGCGCATCCCAGTCTTTATGTACCACATCCAGATACCAGCTTAATGCATAAATATTTCCATTGAATGCCTTTTGGATACATGCATCCCATTTTATTTTATCAATATCGCTATGTAGAAGATAGTCAATCAATGGTTTACGATTTATGGTTTTGTTGCCTCCTCAAGTAGTGTTTCATACACCCTGCGCCAGCCTTTCCAGCGTTTCTCATTGCTAAGCGATTCGTTGTGCCAGAGCGAAATAAATGTACCGTTTACCTTTTTCACCTCAGCGATAAGTTTTTTTATTTTATTTGTGGCATCCTCCGGTGTAAGGTTAAGATAATCACGCAACGTCCCATCCATAACCGCAAAGGGGTGTAGCCGTAATTTTGTTTCCACATCCAATTCCAGGTCGTAAAATTGATACGTATCGCAAATGCCTGCTCTAAATCCGGGTAATGCTGCAAAGCCCATAGTGTAATCGTCCAAAATATCGTTTTCAATCAGATTTTGGTAAGTATCGGGCAGGTTGAGGCGCAGAAAATGCTGTCTGCTGCGGGTGATATCTTTTTTCAGCAGATCTTCCAGATTTGCCAATTCCTCTTTGAGCAGTTCCGGATTTTCAACAGTATTATAACTGGGATGCAGGCCTACTTCAGCATAATCAGCCAGCCATTTCACCAGACGGCGGAACCTGCCGTTTCGAAAATTGATATTTTTGTCAAAACGTCCGTACATACCAAAGAGAATAAAATAAACAGGATGAAGGTTATATTTTTTCTGGTATTTGCGTTGCAAATCAAAGGTATCGAAAGGGTCATTTGTTTTTCCCACCAGCACCCGCGCCCTGTTTCTAAGCTCCTTAAAATCAAGTGTTTTCAAAGCGATATAGAAACCTCCCATCGAACGAAGCCAGCCTTTCTGGGAATAGGCCCAGGCAGAATCAATATCGTAAGTAGGGATAAAACGGAACTTCTTCACAGGAAAGACGAACTCCGGATAGCGCTCCAAAATAATATGCTTTACCTCCAGTGCCCATATATTCACCATGGGTTTTTCCAAAATACCCCACTGGATGCTTACACTCAGCGGTGCAGCAAACCTCCCGTGGTGATCTCTGACAAAAGGCAGATACTCTTCG
>VAPK010270167.1_pt1 | contig 36892 bp, 27 predicted proteins | sample 3395031 | NCBI WGS metagenome assembly VAPK01 (sample SAMN08290443, study PRJNA428436) | hydrothermal vent metagenome | isolation source: Deep-sea hydrothermal vent chimney 1 | place: Pacific Ocean: Juan De Fuca Ridge
GCCATGGCAGATTTAGATGGGGACGGTGATTTAGATCTTATAACCAATAATGGCAACAAACCTGCATCATTGTATATCAACAAAACCAATGACCAAGCTAATTATCTAAGACTGAAGTTCAAGTATCACAGTCCCAACCACTTTGGTATAGGTACAAAAATCTATTCTTACCATAAAGGAAAATTACAGTACAAAGAACTATATACGGTTCGGGGGTTCCAAGCATCTTCAGAACCGGTAATACATTTTGGCTATAAAGAAGCAACGCAAGTCGACTCGTTAAAGATTGTGTGGCCCGACCGTACTTTTCAAATCTTAAAGAATATCGCTGTAAATCAAACTATGGTTATTGCCCCAAAAAACACCAAGCCATTTGACTATGAATCGCTCCAACCAAAAAAACTGCCGATTTTCAAAAAGGTAGAGAACAATTTAGGAATAGATTTCACCCACGTAGAAGACAATTATCTAGATTTCAACAGACAACATTTAATTCCATATCAAATAGCCGATCGTGGTCCTGCAACGGTCATAGGCGACCTTAACAACGATGGAAAAACGGATATCTTTTTCGGAGGCTCAAAATTCAATCCATCAAAAATATATCTGCAGACCGACACCACGTATATAGAAAAAATAATCAAAGAAATCTTTAAAGATTCTATTACTGAAGATGTTACGGGCGTTATAGCCGACTTTAACGGTGATGGCAAAAACGATTTGTTCATTGGTACGGGCGGAGCAGATTTTTACAACGAAATGACGCCCTTATTAGACTATTATTACGTTCAAAAAGACACACTCTTTAAAAAATCTCAACTTCCCGATTATTTTGAAAATGCTTCTGTAATAAAGGCACATGACTATGATGTTGATGGCGATCTTGACCTTTTTGTCGGTAACCAAATGGTCTCCAATGATTTTGGCAAAATTCCAAATTCTTATCTTTTGAACAACAATATGGGTAGTTTTTCCTTGGTCGAAAATAAAGCACTTCAGAACGCTGGTATGATAACCGATGCCATTTGGCACGATTTTGACGATGATGGCATCAAAGACCTAATTGTAGTAGGTGAATGGATGTCTCCTAGGTTTTTTAAAAACAACAACGGTAAACTTTCAGAAACCAACCCCCTTGACAACGAACTTAACGGACTCTGGCAAAGTATAATTCCTTTTGATATAGACAAAGATGGCGATATGGACTATCTATTGGGAAATTGGGGAACGAACAATAAGTTTCGTGCCTCAAAAAAAACACCCCTGAAAATGTACTATGGCGACTTTGATAAAAACGGAAGCACCGAAACCATTGTTGCCATCAATAAAAATGGGCAATACTACCCAATAGAAGATATAGAAAGCATAGCGACTCAAATGGTAAGTCTTCGAAAAAAATTTACAACCTACAAAGAATTCGCAGGCAAACCCATAGGTCAGATTCTAGATAAAAAATCATTGGAAAAAGCAATTGTTTTTGAAATCAATGAACTGCGTTCAGGGTATCTTGAAAACAATAAGGGCAGGTATACTTTTGTTTCGTTCCAAACTGAACTTCAAGTGTCACCCATTACCGCATTTCTTTCATGTGATTTTGATAATGACGGAAAAGAAGAAGTGTTGACCGTGGGAAATTATTTTGGGGTAAAACCCTATCACGGTAGGTTCGGATCCTTTACAGGAGCTATGATAAAAGATAAAAATAATGTAATTTTAGGTCATGAAATAGGCTTGGATCTCGCCCAAAGATCGGCTCGAGATCTTAACATTATTAAGCTTGACAACCAACCATATTTATTAGTGACTTTCAATAATGAAAAAGTCCAAGTGTATAAATTGATAAATAAAATTGAAGAATGATGAAGAAATTAGGAATAGTACTGATAAGTGTTGCGCTTTTTTCCTGCAACAAAAAAGCGGAACCCATAGTCGTTTCCCCAGATGCCCTTCACGCATCGATAGATAAGGTTATCGAAATTATGATCCACGATATTTTCTCGCCTCCGGTCGCAAGTAGGATTTTTGCATATCCAAATATAGCAGCATACGAGATTATCGCCCAGTCAAATGAAACATACAGCTCTTTGAGCGGACAAGTAAGGGATTTACAAGCCATACCCCAATTAGATGCATCTAAGGGCATCAACCCGCAATTGGCAGCATTGATTGCGCATATAGAGGTCAGTAAACAACTCATTTTTTCAGAAGACAAACTTGAAAGGCTACGAGATAGCCTGTATACCCAATGGAAGAATACGAATGAAGTGGAGTTCGAAGCATCTAAAACCTATGGTCTTGAGGTTGCCGAACATATTTCTGAATGGATGTCGAAAGACAACTACAATCAAACCCGTACCATGCCCAAATTCACCGTCGATATCGATAACCCATCTAGATGGCAGCCAACTCCGCCGGCCTACATGGATGGAATCGAACCTCACTGGAACAAAATACGCCCCTTTGTTATTGATTCTGCCAATCAATTTGTGCCAAAACCTCCACCACCGTTTTCCATGGAAAAAGAAAGTGAATTCTATAAGGAGCTAAAAGAGGTTTACGATATAAGTTTGGAGATTACCAAAAAAGGCGATGCATCAGAAGAAATAGCTATCGCCCAATTCTGGGATTGCAACCCCTATGTTTCTGTCACCAGAGGCCATTTAATGTTTGCCACCAAAAAAATATCCCCGGGCGCCCATTGGATTGGAATCACAAAGATCGCTGCCAAAAAAACCAATAATGATTTTGACCAAACGGTCTATGCCTACACCAAAACGGCCATTGCTATTGCAGATGCCTTTATCAGTTGTTGGGACGAGAAATACCGCAGCAACCTTATACGCCCTGAAACCTTGATCAATGAGCATATCGATGAAAATTGGAAGCCCGTTCTGCAAACTCCCCCGTTTCCCGAATACACAAGTGGGCATAGTGTAGTTTCAGGAGCTGCCGCCACAGCACTCACCAATATTTTTGGAGATGATTTTGCATTCGATGATGACACAGAAGTTGCCTATGGGCTTCCCGTTCGCAGTTTTACCTCTTTCGACAAGGCAGCTGATGAAGCCGCAATCAGTAGAATGTACGGCGGAATACACTACCGTGCCGCTGTTGAAATCGGTGTTGAACAAGGCAGAGACTTAGGGAGATTCGTAATCGAAAATTTAAAAATGGGCGTAAATGCCCGTATGGCGCATAACTAATTCTATGAAGAAGAAAATTATTATTTTCATAGGGATTATCCTATTTGGGGGTCTTATATGGTATTTGTTCCTAAAACCATACGACTACTTGATCACCTTCAAAGCCAAAACGTTTCCTGGCACTATCAACCAAACTATAAAAATATGGAATTCAACTATACCAGATTCTAAAATTCTCGGTCAAGAGGGCATTTTAGCACTGACCCAACAACTACATTTCGGTGATTCAACACATATTTACGATTGGAAAATAACAGCGGTAAACGACTCGCTTTCCAAGGTAAAAGTCTACGTGAAAGATTTGGATCATAGTTTAATGAACAAAGTTTCGATTCCCTTTTCCGATACGGATTTTGAGAAACGGAGCCGTAAAACTTTGACCGACTTCAATAAAAAATTAAATGAGCATATTGAAAGTTTTAAAGTTAAGATAGTTGGAAAGGAAGAAATAAAATCTACCTTTTGTGCTTGCACTACGGTACATTCAACACAATTTGGAAAAGCTAGGGGAATGATGAACGGGTATCCGCTATTGAGCACTTTTCTTGTTGAAAACAAGGTTGAATTGAATGGCTTGCCCTTTTTAGAGCTCACACAATGGCACAAAAAAACCGATAGTATTCAATTTGAATTCTGCTTTCCTATTTTGAAGCCTGAAAACCTACCCCAGCACAAAGACCTACACTACAAGCAGTTTACTTCAAAAAAGGCTATCAAAGCGATTTACAATGGTAATTATATAACGTCTGACAGGGCGTGGTACGCACTAGAAAGCTATGCAAAGAAAAACAAGCTCGAAATCACCAGGCTTCCCATTGAAATATTTCACAACAACCCAAACATGGGCGGTGACGAACTAAACTGGAAAGCCGAAATATATATGCCCTTGAAAGAAACCATCGATGACTAAGTTTCACTTTATTCTTTTGTCGCTGCTCTTTAGCTGCTGTGCCAACCATGGCCAGCTTACTTTTATTACCGAGTTACCACATAAATTAAATGAGAATTCAGGAATAATCCACTTTCAAGACTCAAAAGCCTGGTTCGTAGAAGACAATGGCAATGGTCATAACCTATATGAGGTAGATTTCAAAGGCAATCTTTTACGTGAACTTAAGGTGAAAAATGCCAAAAACCATGATTGGGAAGATCTTGCGAAAGATAAAAAAGGTAATATTTATATTGGAGATTTCGGTAACAATGGCAACGATCGTAAAAATCTGATCATTTATAAAATACCTGACCCTAGAAGCCATTCCAAAGAAAAAACAAAAGCTAAGAAGATACGTTTCAATTATCCCGAGCAAAAAAAATTTCCGCCTTCAAAAAGCAAAAGAATTTATGACGCGGAAGCCTTCTTTCACTTTAAAGATCACCTTTATATTTTTACAAAGAACAAGGCGAAACCATTTACAGGCGAAACATCAATTTATAAGGTGGCTGACAAAGAAGGTTCTTATAAAGCTGAATTCATTGGAAAAATAAAACTTTGCACCGATTGGGACACCTGTAAAGTCACCTCTGCCGATATTTCCCCTGATGGAAAAACAATCGTTCTATTGGGCTGTGGCATACTTTGGACCATTACCAATCTCTCTGTGGTTGACTTCTCTTCAGGTAGCATTCAAGAAATCGATCTAGGTGTTCGCACCCAACTTGAATCGGTTTGTTTTAAAGATAACAACACCCTTTTACTTTCAGATGAGAGAAAAAAAGGGTTGGGCGGAAACCTTTATTCGTATAGGTTAAAGAAATAGCAGGGTAAACACAGCCAAATTGATTGACCTTGTCTTCTGAAGTGAATTGTTTTGTTTATCATGAGCTCTAATCCAAACGGATTGCTTCGTACCTCGCAATAACGTATTATTTCATTGTATTCAATATCAAAAACCAAACCCTACACCAAAAGAGAAACGCATACCATCATCACTGTCAAAAATTGCGGCACGCAAAGAGATAACATCAGCAGCATTCAAGAAAAACCCGCCACCGTACGAGGTATGCCACTGATCCGAATCTTCATTGGACAACCATACCCTGCCATAATCGAAACCGGCAAATACACCCAATGCCGTGGGTAAAAACCCTGTTTTTCTTTTGGCTAGGCTAAACCTTAGGTCTGTATTTTGATAGTATGATTTTTTGCCCGTAAAACGTTGGTTTCTATACCCTCGTAAGCCATCTAAGCCACCTATACTCGCAGCTTGGTAAAACTCGTACCCGTTACCCAAATTAAAATGTGCTTTCCATTTAGAGGCCAAGACCAATCTTCCGTTGGGCACTAACCGATAGGTAAAAGAAAGGCTTGGAACAATATAGCCAAAATTACCATTGCCGCCTGTTTCGGTCTTATACCCAAGATGTACCGAGGTTGACATGCCCAAGGTCGGAAAAGCAGTGTTGTCACTGTTCTCATAAGTGTAGACCGCATCGACCCCAACGAAACGCTTTAAGGTCTCTACACCATTTGCTTGATAAAAGGTATTTATAAACCTATCTTCAGTCTCATCAACTTCAATAGACTCGTATGAGATTCCTGTACGTAGTTTGCTTCCCAAGGCACCTCTCCATACTAAGGACGGAGAAAACTGAAATATCTGAAATCTTACCCGGTTGAAATCCATACCCTGATCGTCTTCGTTATTCTCGGTTTCGTTGCCAAAACCAAAAAAGTTAATCGAAAAATTCGGACTGGTCAATTTAGTGGCCAGTTCAAGATTTGCATTTCCGATAAAACGGGCAAATTCTCCTTGGTAACCTAACTCAAACCCATTTGTCGCAAAAAAAAACGCTGCGTTGAAATGATGCTGTGAAACGAAGGGATCCTTTATAAAACCGTTACGGGTATAGATCTCATCAATACCTATTTTCATGCCATCATCAGGGTTAAAGCCAATAGTAGGCAATAACTGGTTTACATTATTTTTTATTCTTAAGGGTTGATAGGTGTTTATTTCATAGTTATCGGTCAATCGTATCCTTGCTTTTGACACCTCTTTAAAAGTGTTTTTTTTTGATTTATGGTCATAGATATACGTGCCTCTTCCTTCGCCAATATCATATACATCATTGTTCTGCCCACCGATCAGCCTAACTTTAATCGACCTCTTACCTTTGCCCTTTACAACAAAACGGTCATCATCGTCAAGGCCATAGGCCCATATTTCCTTTGTATCTTCTTTGTTGAAAATTTTATGAAAATATCTTTTCTTCTTTTCCCCATCAATAACTCTGTATACGCTTACTTCTGTTTTGGAATTGTTCAAATAGTTGATCTCAAACCAGTCATCTTTATCCGTTCCCGTAACCACTGCATATTTATTGATGATTTTAAAATAGGCTTCGGCCGTAGCTTGAATGGTACCGCTTCGGGCCAAAAGCACTCGTTTTAGTTCAGCAACCGTTTCATCTCGAACTTCTTCGGGAAAAAATAAAAATGCCTCATCGATAACTATTTCAGTCAAATTTTCTTGAATGTACCTTGCTTGTTCAAACCATTGCTCTTTGGTTGTTTCGCCAAGTAAAGCTATATCGAGCACATAGGTTTTAGGGGATGAATTAAAGCCCTTCACGCTTCTGATGTCTTCTTTGAACCCTTCCATTATTCGTAGACCGGGCACACCCCTAGTCGCCAAATTCATAAGAGGACCATCGCCCATGATCGAAAAGGCCTGATCGCGGTCTCTTGGCACGGGTCTGTAAACCGTTTTTTTGTGCTCTTTGTCCTTAAACTGAGCCCAACGCCATTGATCCACATGCCTATCCCAATCGCCAATGACCATATCGAACAATCTGGCTCGTAAATATAATTCGGCATCTACATCATATCTTTCATCGTCTCTCAGCTTCTTCAACATCTCGTCAGTGCTTATCAACTTATCTGAATAGCCAAAACTTTTTAAATTTCCATGTCCGTCTCCTGTATGTTCTTCTATCATATAAAGTTCGTCACCAAAATTTTCATTGAAATTTTTTAATGCGTTTTGTTTTGGCACATAGTATAAAACAGGGTTTGTATGATACAGCCCAACGGCATCTGACAATGTACCAACTGCAAATGGGGCATACGGGTGCGAGCCTGTATAAAAATCTTGCAACAGCTTTTGGGCGTAGGTATCCTTCAGATCATCGATAACATACTGATTTTGAAACACCATCGATTGAAGGTATAGTTCAGAAACCTTTCGCATAGCACGCATCACATATTCCTTGCCATTTTTATCTCGTAAACGGAGAGATTTGGATTGATGTCCCCCACCCATACGCACGGGAACCAAACCATCGAACAAGGTATCTAACCTGACCGTTGGTGCAGTAATCTGAGTGCCATAGTACTTTCGGTAACGATCGCCCCATATCATTTTGAAAAAGCCACTTTTATCAATTTCGGCATCAGAGTAAATCGAAGCCGTGGCCTCGGCCGGAAAAAAATTAGAGTGTTCCTTTTTATCAAGCTGCCTATCTGGCGGCAACACCTCGATACCGAATAAAAACTCTTTTTCACTCCTATTAACAGTACCATAAAATCGCACTTTTGAAGACCCATCGGTATAAATTTCCAATATGGCGTAGCCTCTTTTCCCAGTAGAGAACTCAGTACCGTTCAATAATCGCGTTCCCCCGTTTTTTGCCCCTGCACCACTTACTATTTGTGGCGTATTGTTCTCTCTTATATACTGAAGGGTATGTTCGTGACCAGAAGCAAAAATGACCTTCTTTGAATACTGGGCCAAGGTCACTAATCTATTTTTTAGTTCTTGATACCGCTTGTTCTGCACATCTTCGATCGTCGCCCCTGAAGTCTGCCGAAGTACATTGATGAAAGTACCTAGAACAGGAAAAGGAAACTTGCCATGACTTGGGTTCAGATGCTGTTTAAACGAATATTGCCCACCGTGGGTACCGTAGGTGAACATGGGGTGGTGCATTGCTATCAGGGTGGTCTTACTGCTGTTCTTTTTTATCATACCCTCTAATTCTTCCCAAAACTTTGCGCGGCTCTTGATCTCGCAATGGTCGTTCATAGTCGGGTGTGCGTTCCAATTTGTTAAATACCATTCGGTATCAATAGCAATGATCACGAGATCATCGTTGATTTTTATATCTATTATCGGACAGCCGTTTTCTGGTAAAAAGGGTTTCTTATGGCTCAATTTTTTCTCAATATATTTTTCTTGCCTTTTCAACCCATTCAACCCTTCGCTGTACCAATCGTGATTTCCGGGAATGAACAGGGGCCGTCCTTTAAAATTCTCTAAGGTCGCCAGTTGGGCATCTATATTGTTCTTAGCCTCAAAATAAGCTTCGCTCGATTTTTTCTTACTCACTAACCCAGCAGGATATATATTGTCACCTAAAAAGATGGCCGTACTGTTCTTATCAGCTTTATTTAAAGATTTTTTAAAGGCTTTCAATACAGGGTTCAACTCGTTTTTAGGTGAAAGACCTGCATCGCCAATAAGGAAAAAAGTATGGGATATAGTCTTTGTTGTAACAATATCGATATTTGCCCTCTTTTCAAGACTGGCATCACTGTACTTGGTTTTATAGGTTGCACAACTACTTAGCAATAGCATTAAAGAGGCGAGTATGTAATTTTTTGTCATTTTCAACGTCAAAATTTTGTAATTTGGATGTTCTTATACTCTATCTATGTCGGAAATTTTATCGAAAACTGAACAATTTGTCACCGATTTATTATCTAAAGAATTAGATCAAAAATATTTATATCACAATTTGCGGCACACGCAACGAGTGGTCAAAAGTACTAAAGAATTGTTGGATAACCACACTCTTGAAGGTGCTGACAAAGAGGCTCTTGAATTGGCCGCATGGCTACATGATACTGGGTATACAAAAGGATCTGAAGACCATGAGGAGAGCAGTTGTACCATCACCAAAGAATTTTTAAGCGAACAAGGTGTTGGTGCCGATATGATAGAAAAGGTTCGCAGTATTATCATGGCCACAAAAAGGCACTATGAGCCGAAAAACCTATCTGAGAATATTATTAGGGATGCTGACGCCTCACACTTTGCACAAAAAAGCTATCTGGAGACCTCAGAATTTCTGCGCGATGAACTTTCTCTATTGGGCATTGCCGAATATTCAAATAAAGACTGGTGCAATGCCAATATTGGTATGTTCAAAAAAGAGCATCGCTTTTATACTGATTATGCGAAAGAAAAGTGGCAAGAAGCAAAAGATAAAAATCTAAAAAGGCTCCTGAAAGAAAAGAAAGAGGAGATGAAAATCGCCAAAAAAGAAGCGATAAAATCGAGGTATAAAAGTGATAGTCCAGATCGCGGTGCACAAACTCTTTTTCGAGTTACCTTAAAAAATCATTTGACCTTAAGTGATATTGCCGATACTAAAGCTAACATTTTGCTTTCTGTAAATGCGATTATCATTTCATTGGTGTTGTCAAACCTTATTACAAAATTAGATAACCCTTCGAATACTTATTTAATCTACCCCACAGCTATTTTTACCCTTTTCAGTGTCATATCAATGGTCATGGCGGTACTTGCTACTCGCCCCAATGTAACGAGCGGTCAGTTCACCAAAGAGGATGTAAAAAACAAAAAGGTAAACCTACTCTTTTTTGGAAATTTTCATAAAATGAAATTAGAAGAGTACCAATGGGCCATTCAAGAATTGATAAAGGACAAAGATTATATTTATAGCTCATTGACCAAAGACCTTTATTTTTTAGGACTGGTACTACACAGAAAATATCAGTTGTTAAGATGGACGTATACCGTTTTTATGATAGGAATTATAATTTCAGTTATTGCTTTTGCTTTTGCTTTTCATTTTTATGGATCTGACAGAATATTGAAGGCAACTGCACTATTATAAATAATATTTAGTGGAATCTACTCTTTCAGTTCGTCCATAAGCTCTTCGTAGGTATATGTTTTTTGCGGTGCTTTTCCCTTTTTATAAAGAATTTTGGCTCGAATAGCCTTGAGACCAGATACGCCTTGCAGACCTTCTAATTCAACGATTTCCACTTCTCCCGTAAAATATCCTTTTGATTTTAAGAATTTTATATACCGCAAATATTCAAGCTCATCCCTTTTTTGAGAATAGACAATAACCATCATACCCGTTTGTGTCAGACGTTCATCGGTTCCTTTTACAAAAGATTTGTCTATTCTTTTCTTTATTACCTCATAACGCGCATTGTAGGTGCCATCAACATCAAACTGTTTCTCGTCCATACGAAAGCGTATTGACAAAGAGGTGTTGTGCACCAAAATAAGAGAGGCAACATCTAACTTAATGGGCAGTTCAGGCTTGAGGTCGTAATGGGTGTTTTCCATCTCGCACATAATCTGAAGTTGCCATAGCCTAATGTTATTGAGGTAAAGTGGATTAAAATCCCTATCACCGGCAATTGAATCACCTATGTACATGTTATGTTCTACCCCATCTGTTTTATAACGCTCAAAATAATGCGGAAACATGGTTTGGGCCTCTAATTGCCTATAATCGATAACTGAAGCTAATTTTTTATTGATGAGCATTACGCTTTCATCATAATTTTTTCGATGATCGTAGTAAGATCCTATCTCACTATCAATACCTTCTTCATATGAGGATACTAAAACTTCTAATCGCTTATCTGATTTTTTCAAATGTTCGAAAATCGGTGCTATATCTTCTCGTACAAAATTATAGATCACTTGTTCACTATTGGTATGAAGCACTTCAGAAATACTATCAATATGGTTGTTCACCCTAAAAATAAGTTCTTCATAAACCGGTAGTTTCGTTTCGTTCCAAGCCTCGGTCAATACACCACTTATTTCCGCTAATTGAATCATCAAATCAGTTTGGATGGCAGAATTTCTTGCTTTCGAAGAACCTTTTATATCGATCTGCCCAAATAAAGGGTGCACATCTTTAAAGACGATTTCATTAAAAGATGGCTGTCCACCTTCCAAACCATCTATAATAAAACGTTTGGCCTCCTCTTTAAATTTCCAATAGACCGACGAATGCACAGAGGTACACTCATGTTGAATAACAGCATCGATCAGGTTTTCTTCCTCGATTTTAGAACGCAATACCGCAGCAACGATATAGGGCATGATATCTACCAGCTTGTTAGCATTGATACTATTGAGTTCGTTTACTTCGTTCGATACGATTTCCAAAACGCCCAAAAGCTCTCCCTTAGCTGCAATAGGAGCGAAAATCGAACTTTTAATGCCCTGTTCTTTCAGGCTTTTATAAGGCGGGTTACCCCCTGAGAGCTTGAAGTACTTGTCTACATTTGCAATGACAAAATAGTCGTTGTCTTTCAACAATTTTTTATATGAACCCTGACATAACGCTTCGTTACAGGTTTCCATATCCTTATCATGAAGAATAAAACTCTCTATACCTTCTCGGTGCACTCTTTCAAATTGATCTTCCTTAGGGTTATAAGCCACATAGCCAACTCGAATGTCGGGTATATTGAAAAACGACTTAAACGTTTCCTGCAGGTTTTGAACAAAGTTCGTACTCGCCCTATTATCACTGCCAATCAAATTTGATTTGATCTCAGAGATAGAATGCTCTAAGGTCACATCAAACATATTGGAGATAACAAAACCTTTCGTAATAAAGCTGTTGGGCGGTATTTTCTCTTTCCAAAGTTCAATATTATTGAAATTCTCAAGAAGCTCATCAACATCGGTCTGTGTCAATTTTTTGGAAATTTTGGTAGGAAGAATCTCTAGAAAATCAGCATTGTACAATATGCGGTAATGCCGCATAACGCCATTGGCATCAGGAATATCGTAAAAAAGAGGTCGTCTAAAATCGACTTTAAACCCGTAATGATAATTCAGCACAACCGCACAAGCGGCAATATACTGCACCATATCAGGTAGGTTTCGGGTTGTTGGCTCAAAGTCTTCCCCTGCATTTTCAAGTATCTTTTTAAACCGCTCTGAACCGTTAAATACTACATCGGCAAAAGGCAATGATGCTGTTTTTATTTCATTCGTTGTCAATACCTCTGAAAAGGTATCTTGCAAGATAAACCGAATTACGGCTTCATGTTTTTTAAGCAGTGATACATCGCTAAAACCAGCTCTAAGTTCAGGGTAAGGTGCTGCAGCCGCTAATATCTCCTTGGCCTTTGTCGCCAGAAATTTATCCTTGCTTTTGGCCATGACATCATATTGCCGCAACAATTTGCCAAAGCTTATCAACTGTACCATTGGAATTTCTTTTCCCAAATAACTTCCCATAGGTTTTATTAGTCTAGTTTACAGGGGCGAAATTACAAAAGAAAAGATGATAATTTTGTTAAGGTATTCTTTAGAATAGCGACTTTTTTAAGATATTTATACAAATTTAAGCACATGTCATCGAACTTAAGGTTATCAAGAGCGTATAAAAATGCCAAAACGGTAGATTTTGATGACACTTCAAAATGTATTCTTTTCAGCGATTGTCATAGGGGCGACAACAGTTTTGCCGATGACTTCGCCAATAATCGCAACATCTACTTTCACGCCCTAAAGCACTATTTCAACGAGGGATTTGATTATTTTGAATTGGGCGATGGAGATGAACTCTGGGAAAATAGTCACTTTAAGGCGATATTCGACGCACATATGAATGTTTTCAAATTGTTGCGGAAATTTCATTTAGACAACCGTTTACATATGATCTGGGGCAACCATGATATGGTCTATAAAAATCCCGATTATGTAAAAAAGCATTTATCAAGTTATTTTGAGCCTATAGAGGGTCGTGACGAGGCACTTTTTGAAGGAATCACCTATCATGAGGGAATCATCTTAAAACACAAAGAAACCTTACAAGAGGTGTTTCTTACCCATGGCCACCAAGCTGACTGGTGGAACTATACCTTTTGGCGATGGGGACGATTTTTAGTGCGCGTACTATGGAAACCTTTGCAGGTATGGGGTATTGCGGATCCCACTAGCCCTGCCAAAAACTATACCGAACTTCAAAAAGTAGAACGACGCCTAAAAAAGTGGATCCTAAGGCAGAATCTTTTGATTACCATTGTCGGGCATACGCACAGGCCTAGGTTTCCTGAACCGGGAGATATTCCCTTATTCAATGATGGCAGTTGTGTACACCCAAGAAGCATAACCGGCATAGAGATTGAAAACGGGAAAATATCGCTAATCAAATGGCACATTGCCACCAAAGACGATGGCACTTTACAGATTGTTCGTGTTCTTTTAGAAGGGCCACAAAAATTGTCTGACTATCAAACCAAGGATTAGCTCTTTCAATTTGTTTGCAGCTTAAAAGTAATGGGAATGCTGTAAGGTACTTTTACCGCCTTGCCCCTTTGCCTACCAGGTATCATTTGTGGTAGGGCAGCAATAATGCGAGCTGCCTCTTTCTCTAAGTTCGCATCAGGACCCCTCGTTCTTAAGCCCGTAATATTACCTTTGGCATCGATAACGAATTGAACGTAAACCTTGCCTTGAATACCGAGTTCTAAAGCAATATTAGGATATGTAAACTCCTTTCTAATATGCTCTTGTATCATTTTCTGAAAACAGGTTCTACGCTCTTTATTTGATTTCATACGCTCACAACCAGGATAAATGGGTACATTTTCAATAATGGCAAAGGGTACTGAAATTTCCTCCTCCTCCTCACCTACCTCAACATCATCAACGTCAATAACATCTTCTACTACGGTCTCTTGGCTCATTTCGGTACTTTCGATTATGGTCTCCTCTATTTCTTCATTATCCTCAACGATTTCAATAATCTCAGGAGCCGCAGGAGGCGGAGGCGGAGGGGCGGTCTTGATCTGCTCGGTAATGGGCACATCTTCTTTAATATCATCAACTACGTTCATGCTCTCAATCGCATATTCTCTTGTTTCATAAGTCTTGTGTTCAAGTGCCCTCCAAATAAAAAAGAGAACAAGTGTTAGGCCGATTACGAAGTAAAGACCACTGTAGCGGTTCAAATCTGCTTTCGGATTTTTTTTAACTTCCATAACTATCAATTTAATTACTTGAAGTTAAACCGGTTACTCATTGTTTCCTATGATATTCATCAGGTTTCAACTCTAACTTTGCAAAGTCTGTTAAATTGAAATATAACTTGTCTTGACTTTTTGTTTGAAACCGAGAATTTTAGCTTTTGTGGCCTAATGAAATCATTTTTTAGTAGCATAGCCGTTGATACTTTACTCAAAAAAGATGAAATGAGGGTGCAAAATGTTAAATTCGTAGGTAAAAGAAAAACTCAAGACGAGTTCGTATCTTTAAAACCTAAACACAAAACCATGATCAAAAAAATTTCGCTCATTGCCTTAGTTTCCCTGTTGTTCGTTTCTTGTTGGAAAGACAAAAGCCCTGAAGACCTCATTCGGTTAAAAGAAAAATTCAAATCGCAGGTCTCTTCTTTTGAAAAGAAAAAAGAGAATGCCAACAAAAACGTAAATAAGGGATTAAAATCTCTAAATGCTTTAAAAAGTGCTTTGGAAGACACTAAAAACGAGGACAAGGAATTCGCCAAAGTATACGGTGATTGGGAGAAAGTCAACAAACGAGTCGAAAAACTCAATAAAGAATATGAAGACCTAAAAGAAAAAGCAGCGAATCTTTTTACGGCAATGGAAACCCAAACAAACAGCCTTAGTGACGAAACCAGTAAAAAAACCTTGAATGCCGCCATTGACAGGGCCCGCACCAAGTACAACGGCACCTTGGCCAATACTTCAAAAGCCATAGAAAAACTGCGCTTGCTACATGGCGATGCGGTAGAAGTGGTAAAGGCCCTTGAAGTTGCCGCCGCCCTAAACTCATTTGACAACATCAATGATCAAATGAAGAGTATAGAAGGCCGTATTGAGGGTATTATGCAAGAACTCAATGTTGCCGTAGTAGAAAGTAAAAAACTCTACGAAAAGAAAATTACCGAGTTGGGGGAGTAAAAATAAACTGTTTACCCTAAGCGGATAAAAAACATAGTCATATTGGTAGACTGGAGGTGTTTTTTACTTCTGTCATCACAAAATAGCTTTCGATATGGCCAATATTATCAAAACCCGATAGTTTTGTTTTGTTCAGCATAAAATCTTGGTATTCGTCCATATCGCTTACGTGGACTTTTAATTGAAAATCAAAGGTGCCGGTCAAATGAAAGCCATCTGCAATAACACTGGCGGTAATTCGATCATTTGACAATTGAGGCCAAATAGGGTTGTGGTGACGGTTGATTTCGTTGGCGCAACCATTGCCTAAATGAGTGGCCATTTTTGAACTGGCATCTACAGCGAACTGAATATATTATGCCGAACCATTATGGTGTCCGAGGGCAACGACCAAACCACTATTCACACATTTACGAATGAACGAGATGGCACCTTCGAGTTCTGGTGCAAGTGCTATCAATTTAATACCATTGTTCGCCGCTTTTTGAAGTTCTTGAAATTCTTCCCAATCAGGATTCTTATTATATTTTTCATTGTAAGAGTCAAAAAAAAGATTTCTAACATATTGAACTCGTCATGAGTTTCTCTTTTACCAGCGATTTTGATGAGTTGAACTTCAAGTTTTCTTGTTCTGAATTGAATTTTTGCTTTATGATCTTTTGTTGTTATAATTTCATTTCCCATCCTTTTTCATATGAACGACTCCAGAGCTTTAGAGCATCTTTGTCATTTAAGATGTGCCCATTTTTTTGGTCTATACTCAAAGACCTGCCCACACGTTGAGAAATATTACCCAACTGAACGAGCAAAGTACTTTTGTGCCCAGAATCAATATCAGCGTTTAATTCAGTGCCATTTGTTATGGCATCGAACATATTTTGTATGTGGAGGGCATCCAACTGCTCAGCCGGATTTGATTTATTTCTTGGGTCAATAACAGTATTGTCCAACACTTCTTTGACTATTTCTCCCTTCAGGTCATATATCGTATAGCTATTTCCTCCCGGGATCAACATGCTTCCATTTTCTCCATAGAACATAACTCCTACAGAACTGCCCGCAATATTTTTTCCGTTACAACTTCTGCCTTCCCAAGACATTGACATATTATCCGCAAAATCTAAATTGATTGTTTGTGTGTCGGGGGTTTCCCAATCATCTTGGTATCGGTATCTTCCACCGCTCGAACTCACCTTAGTAGGATAATCGGCTCCCATGCCCCAGCGCAAAAGGTCTATCATATGGGTGCCATTGTTCAATGCCTCGCCAGTACCCCAGTGCCAGTGCCAATGCCAGTTGTAATGTATTAGATTATCTTTAAAACTTTTTCTGGGCGCTGGGCCCTGCCAAAAATCCCAATCCAACCAATCTGGCACTGCGGTTTTTTTGCCGATTCCTATTGAAGGACGATTATTGGAGTACCACCCCTTACCAAAATAAACCCGGCCTATAATTCCGTTTTTCAAGGCATTGATGCCTTCAACAACATTTGGCCATGAACGCCGCTGGTTTCCCATTTGAATGACCTTACCGTAACGTGCAGCAGCTTTTACAAGAATCTCGCCCTCGTTGGGGTTATGACTGCACGGCTTTTCAACATAAACATGCTTGCCTGCTTCCATCGCCATAAGTGATGCAGGTGCGTGCCAGTGGTCAGGTGCTGCAATTACAAATGCATCAATATCATTACTGTCCAGTGATCTACGAAAATCTGCAAAACCCTTTGCTGTTGCGTTTTGCCGTTCCTTTAAAGCGGTCAAGCAATTTGAGACCGCCCTACTATCTACATCGCATATATGAACTACATCACACTTTTCTTGACTTGCAAAATTCTTTGCCAAAGCCAGCCCCCGTGAGTTTACACCCATTACCGAGACATTGATCTTTTCATTCGCTCCTACAATTCTTGCATAACTTTTGGCACTAAATGCCTGCAATACCCCCCCTGCAACAAATAGTACTGAACTCGCAGCCGTTTTTTTTATAAAACTCCTTCTTGATTTTGAGGTTTTGGTCATCTGGTCTAGTTTATTTTTAGTCATAAATTTCTCTTGTCAGGAAATACAGTAAATCAATACTTTCATTAATATGCTTTTTATGAAGTCAATAGCCTCGGAGCAAGCCAACAAAGCAAGAAAAATACCATAATCATTCGATGCAAACCTGGCCGTTCAGCCAGCGGGCATCGAGAAATTAAGCTTCCCTAAATTTTGGGAGTGGAATCAAAGTTTGTTTTTGTATTTCATACCCAAATACCTCAAGCAAGATAATAAATTATTCAACACCTAACTAAAACCTTGTATAAGGTGATGATTATGATGTAAAATGGCCATGTCCTCTTTTAAAGCGAAATGGTTTGAAAAAATTTATTCAATGGTTACAATCCATCCTAATAAAATAATGAAAATCAAACCTATATAGACAAGTTAAATCTCTATATTTGGTAAATTCTTGTAATAACTGTCTTTGTGGACATTCATAGCAGATATGAGTCTTGTAGCAAAATTGAAAGATGCAGTGTTCGTAAATTCAAGGTTGAACAAAAAGTAGTTCTATGGAGAAAAAAATCACTTCTGATAGAAGATCGTTTATTCAAAAGTCGGGCTTTGGCATGGCGGGAGCTCTCATTTTGCCAAATATTTTGATGCCATCATCAAAATGTACAAATACGAAAGAGAAAATCAAAGTCAACGCACATCTTTGGATATATGCCAGTAAATTCCCTCCCAATTGGGATTGCAGTCCAGTCTTGGAAACCGTGTTTTCAGACTTAAGCTATGCCGAAATAGATGGTGTAGAGCTTATGGAGGTGAACCTACGCTCTGACGATGCAGTAAATAACCTTACCACTCTTATTGAAAAGTATAATTTACCTGTTTCTGGATCTTCTTATGGGGTAGGTTTTAATATGTGGGACACTAATCAGCACAAAGCAATCTTAGACGATATTAAAATTGTAGTCCCCCGTTTGGGAAAAGTAAAAGGAAAAACCTTTGGTATTTCAGTAGGCGGGGCAGACCATGTAAAAACAGAAAAAGAACTCGATGCCCAAGCGGCCATTCTTCATAAGATAGTAGCAATTTGTGAGGATAACGGAATAGAAGCAAACTTGCACAACCACACCTACGAAGTTGAAAACGATATACACGACCTCAAGGGTACATTAAAACGTATGCCAGATATAAAATTAGGTCCCGATCTAAATTGGTTGATTCGTGCTGCGGTAGACCCTGTTGATTTTATCAACACCTACGGCAAACAAATCGTATATCTGCACATACGGGATCAATACGAAGATGGTATATGGACCGAGTATGTTGGACAAGGTTCAACAGATTTTCCTGCAATTGCCAAAGCACTGAAAGCGCAAGGTTTTAATGGTCAGGCTGCCATTGAATTGGCCTATGAAAATAATTTTGAGCCTAAAAACCCCTTAAAAGAGAACTGGAAAAAGAGCAGGCAGTATGTAAAGGACACTTTCAAGTGGTAATGTCCATTTAACAGAATAGTTTAAAAAAGAAATACAATGAGAATAGCTATGTTAGGTTCTGGGTTTATTGCCCGGTTTTATGCCGAATCACTTCACGCCCAAAGAAGAAAGGATCATATAATCACTGTCTATTCACGAAGCATTGAAAATGCCAAACGTTTTGCCGATGATTACAACCTGCCACATCATACCGATAAAATGAAGGAGGCCATCAATCATTCAGAAGTAGATGTTGTACTCATTTCGTTACCCAATCACTTGCACGAAATAGCCGTTGAGGAATGTGTCAAGGCAAAAAAACACGTAATATGTACCAAACCCTTGGGCAGAACGGCCAAAGAGGCCAAACGTATGCTCAACATGGTAGAGGAAGCGGGTATTTTTGGTGGGTACTTAGAAGATCTCTGCTATACGCCCAAGTTTTTAAAATCAATGGAAAGTGTAAAGAAAGGGGATATCGGTAGGGTTCTTTGGGCCAAATCAAGAGAAGCACACCCTGGCCCGCATAGCGATTGGTTTTGGGACAAAGAAAAATCAGGTGGAGGTGCCATAATCGATCTAGGGTGCCATTGCGTTGAAATAAGCAGAAACTATATTGGCAAGAACGTAAAGCCCATAGAAGTCATGTGTTGGGCAGATACCCAAGTACACCCCATAGAAGCAGAAGATCATGCTATTGGGTTAGTGAAATACGCCAATGGGGCCATAGGCCAATTTGAGGTAAGTTGGGCTTTTCGTGGCGGAATGGATCTTCGCGATGAGGTGATGGGCACCGAAGGCACAATTTGGATCAACAATTTCTTGCGTACCGGTTTTGAAATGTTCACAACGGGCAAGGGCGGAGACGGCTATGTTGCCGAAAAAGCCGAAGTGAACAAAGGGTGGTTGTTTCCCGTTGGGGATGAGGCCCATGATCTTGGATACCCCAATATGTTTACTGATATGTTCGCCGCCATAGAAGAAAAGCGAGACCCCTTGGAAACCTTTTACGACGGCTACATAGTAAACGCTATCTTGGATGCAGCTTATAAATCGGCCGAAACAAAATTGTGGGAGCCTGTAATTCTAGAAGATTGGAGAGGCGATGCCCCAGATGCCTCCGAAATAGAAAAAACCTCCTACGATAACGAACATTATCTTATTAAAGAGGAAATGCTTCCCAACGGTGACAAAAAAATAATATTGAAACACAAGACAACCGGCGAAGTGACACAAAAAACAATTTCATAATTTATGGACTATTCAGAAACAAAAACAAACTCCATCAACATCAACATCAATGGCAAGGCGATAAAAGAGAACACATACGATGCCATTGTCATCGGTTCGGGCATTAGCGGAGGCTGGGCTGCGAAAGAACTTTGTGAAAAAGGTTTGAAAACCTTAGTCCTTGAGCGAGGAAGAATGGTAGAGCATATCAAAGACTACCCAACGGCAAATATGGATACATGGGATTTTCCCCATAGAAACACACTCACCCAAAAAGTCAAAGATGAAAACCCCATAGTCAGTAAATGCTATGCCTTTCAAGAAGCCACCGAACATTTTTTTGTAAAAGACAAAGAGCATCCCTACGTTCAGACAAAACCTTTTGATTGGATCAGAGGATATCAAGTTGGTGGAAAATCGTTGCTATGGGCAAGAATGACCCAACGGTGGAGTGATCTTGATTTTGAGGCCAATGCCAAGGAAGGCATTGCAGTAGATTGGCCAATTCGATATAAAGACATCGACCCTTGGTATAGTTATGCCGAAAAATTTGCAGGTATAAGTGGTAATAGGGATGGGCTACCACAAATACCCGATGGAGATTTTTTACCTCCCATGAAAATGAACTGTTTAGAAGATTATTTTAGAGAATCACTTGCATCGAACTACGATGATCGTCATTTAGTGGTTTCAAGAGTTGCCAACCTAACTAAAAGTCATTTGGGCAGAGGACCATGTCAATACAGAGATCTATGTTATAGAGGTTGTCCGTATGGTGCATACTTCAGCAGTAACTCATCGACTTTGCCCGCAGCCGAAAAAACAGGAAACTTAACCATACGCCCATTTTCAGTAGCGCACTCCATTATATATGACGAAAAGAACGAGAGGGCAACAGGGGTACGGGTCATAGATGCCAATACAAAAGAAAGTATGGAGTTTTTCGCAAAAATAATTTTTGTGAACGCCTCTGCCCTTAACTCCACCTTATTGCTCATGAACTCAACTTCGTCAAGATTTCCCAACGGTATGGGTAACGATAGTGGCGAATTGGGGCATAATCTTATGGATCATAACTACAATGCCAGAGTATCAGGAGAGTATGACGGATTCGAGGATAAGTATTATTCGGGTAGAAAACCCACGGCTACATATCTTGCCCGTTTTAGAAATTTCGGCAAAGACTCGCAAACCGACTTTAAGCGAGGATATTCATATGTGGGTTGGGCTTCAAGAGATATCAAACATAAGCTCGCAGAAACCACAGTCGGAAAAGAGCTCAAAGACAACTTAACGCAATTGGGCAACTGGGAATACACCTTATTGGGCATGGGTGAATGCCTGCCCTACCACGAAAATAAAGTTTCATTGAGCAAAGACAAGGTAGATGAATGGGGCATACCCTTATTGGAGATTGATGCAGAACTAAAAGAGAATGAAAATATTATGGCCCAAGATATGATTGAAAGTGGTATTGATATGTTAGAGAAAGCAGGGTTTAAAAACATAAAAATTATTGATGACAATCGTACAATGGGCTTGAACATACATGAAATGGGTACCGCAAGAATGGGTAGAGATCCAAAAACATCGGTATTGAATGGCAACAATCAGGTTTGGGGGGCGAAAAATGTTTTTGTTACCGATGGCGCCTGTATGACATCAAGTGCATGTCAGAATCCGTCATTGACCTATATGGCATTGACCGCAAGGGCGGCAGATTTTGCGGTAAGCGAACTAAAGAAAAGAAATTTATAATTATAGACGAACGCTTTAGCTGTATTTTTTCATCAGCATAAATACAATCGATATGAAAAGAAAAACGTTTTTAAATAGATTGACCCTTTTGGGCGGAGGCGTCGTTTTACTTCCTTCAGGTTTGCTCCAGAGCTGTAAGTATGTTCCTAAAATAAGAACAGCACTAACCGCTGCTGATATTCCTCTATTAGATGAGATCGGAGAGACCATAATTCCGACAACAGCTAAAATTCCAGGAGCAAAAGCCACAAAAATAGGCGAATACATGATGCTGATGGTCACGGATTGTTTTGACCCTGAGGAACAGATGATTTTTTTGAACGGACTTAACGGGCTTGACGAGCGGTGTGCCAAAACTTATAAAAGTTCTTTTTTGAATTTAGAGACTTCCCAAAAATTAGAACTCATACAACAAATGCTGATCGAGGCAACAGCTTTTAATATAGAACAGGAAGGCACGGAAGAACCTTTGCCACATTATTTCGATCAATTCAAGAACCTCACAATTTCAGGGTATTTCACTTCTGAAATAGGGGCTACCCAAGCAATGCGCTACTTGCCCGTACCGGGAAAATACGAAGAATGCATCCCATTTAAAAAGGGAGATCGCCCGTGGGCCACATAAGTAATGACAGGTACCACTATTAAAAAATATCAAAATGGAATTTAAAAATACGGCATATATTATCATGGGAGGCACTGCTGGTATGGGACTTGCCTCTGCGCTGGCCTTGCAGGAAAAAGGAGCCAAAGTATTGGTCATTGGTAGAAATACCGATAGCTGTGAAAATGCAAAACAACAATTGAACTCAGATTGTTTGGTACTAAGTGGAGACGCTACCGACCCAAACACCATTGAACAAGCGATTAAAATGGCACATGATAAATTTGGTGCTATAACCGGGCTTTTTCATGTAGCTGGCGGTAGTGGAAGAAGATTCGGTGATGGGCCATTACATGAGATGACCCTTGATGGGTGGAATAAAACCTTTGAACTCAATCTTACTTCAATGATGCTTTCAAACCGGGCCATGGTAAATTATTTTCTTGAGAACAAAAAGCCCGGGGTCATTTTGAACATGGGTTCTGTCTTGGGCTATTCGCCCTCGCCAAAATACTTTGTCACCCATGCTTATGCTGCGGCAAAGTCGGCCATAATCGGTTTCTCAAAATCGATAGCATCCTACTATGCATCCGATAAAATATGTGTCAACGTAGTCGCCCCTAGCCTTTTTGCAACACCCATGGCGAAAAGAGCGGTGGAAGATGATGAGATTCGATCCTTCCTTAAAACCAAACAACCATTGGATGGTGGGCGTCCGGGAAAATCAGAAGACATCAATAATGCCGTTCTAATGTTTCTATCCCCTTCATCAAACTTTATCACTGGGCAGGTGCTGGCCGTTGATGGCGGATGGGCCATTAGCGAAGGGCAATATTAATCAAACCACATTTTTACGAAAACGGAAACAGTCAAAAGACACCATGAGTTATACAAAGCAATATTTACAAAAAGGAAAGGAAATTATTTCAGTAGTGGAAAAACAAGAGCCTATCATACAGGAAGTGGCTCAATTATTCGCCCAATCTATCTTAAAGGGACGCATGGTGCACCTTTTCGGATCAGGACACAGTAGGATCATGGTAGAGGAAATGTGGCCCAGATATGGTTCTTTTCCGGGCTTTAATCCAATTGTAGAACTTTCGTTATCTAATCACAACCTAGTTGTTGGATCTAACGGGCAACGACAAGCCATGTTTTTAGAAAACGTACCCAAATTTGCTGGAAGAATCCTCCGAAATTTTGATATTAAAGCACAAGACACCGCTTTGATTATTTCATCAAGTGGATGTAATGTCGTGCCCATAGAAATGGCCGAAGAACTTCAAAAATTGAATGTAAAAGTTGTAGCATTGGTGAGCAGTCTACATTTAGAAGGGAGTACATCAAAACGGAAAGATGGTAAAAAATTGACCGATTTCGCTGATTATGTATTGGATACAGGAGCTCCTTTAGGAGATGCCATGATAAAAATAGATGGATTGGACACCCCAGTTGCACCTGGTTCAACATTAGGAGGTGTATTGCTTATCAATACCTTAAAAGCAGAGATTGCCAATATTTTGGTACAAAACGGAAAAATACCTAAAGTACTGAGTAGTGGTAAGATCATAGGCGATGAACGCGCCGTTGAACTATTTGAAGGTGCCTATGATGAGCATGCGCATTTGATGGCAAAACTGTATGAAAACGTAGGGAAAGATAGCCGCTAATGCGCTAATAAAAATAAAGCACTAACAACAAATGAAATTTCAAACCTCGATAGCAAAATCATTTCAAACCGATATCCTCGTCATAGGTAGTGGTAGTGCTGGTGCTATGGCGGCCATAGCATCTAGTCAAGGTAAATACAAAGTTACCATTGTGGAGCGTTATGGTTTTCCTGGTGGGAGCTCGACACAAATGCTCGACACATTTTATGGTTTCTTCACACCGTCTGAAACACCCAAAAAAATTATTGGGGGCTTACCAGATCTAGTGGTAAACGAATTGCATAAATCTGGCAATATCTTTTTACGCCCAAATACGTACGGAGCGGGAACAGGTGTAAACTACAATCCTGAAAAATTAAAAGAAGTTTGGGATAACTTATTGATAAGTAACGATATTCACACACTATATCATTCCACCTTGGTCGGAGTGGAAAATAAAGGTGAGCAATCAACTTGTATTATGTTCCATAAAGGAATTGGCTTTTTCTCCATTACGGCAAAACGAATCATTGATGCCTCCGGCGATGCTGACTATTGCCATTTGGCAGATATTGCTTATGAAAAAGCAGGAGATAAAGTAGCTGCCCAAAGTATGACCACTACCTTTAGAATGGCAAATGTAGATTTGGCTGAATTTGAAGCAGCAGGAGGTAAAAAAATGCTCAAGCAAAAAATGGGTGATGCGTATGATTCGGGCAAACATCCCTTACCAAGAAAAGAAGGTTCGGCACACGAAATGTGCCAGCCAAAATGTATCTCAACTGTAGCTGTTAAAGTGGTTGATTTTGATCCGTTAGACCCAGAAGGCATCACCAAGGCGGAAATTGAAGGGCGGCGACAGTCTTTTATTTTTGAAGATTTTTTTAGAGCTGAAATTCCTGGCTATCAAGATTCTAAAATCATCGGTCTATCCAATCAAATTGGCGTTCGGGAAACGCGTCGTGTTTATGGAGAATACAGGTTGACCAAGGAAGACTGTATGACGGCCAAACAATTTAAGAATCAAATATTTTTATGTGGAGCACCCATTGAAGATCACCGAAAATCAGCCGATGGCAAGTCAGAAACCTTCTGGCAATATGTACCCGACGGCGGCACTTATGGTGTGCCGTATGGAGCACTAGTTCCCAAAGACAGTAAGAATGTTTGGGTTGCAGGTCGTTGTTTTTCTGCCACACATGACGCTCATGCTTCGTGTAGGTCTATGGCGCAAACCATGAGTATGGGGCAAGCAGCAGGCTTTGCCGCCATACAATCATTAGATACGGATTGCGAAGCAAACAATATTGATATCAATACATTACAAGATACTTTAATACAGCAAAGAGTAATATTAGAACAACCAGATAAAGTGGCGGATATTTCACGTAATGGATGGAGAAATAATAAATAGTATTATTCGCGTATTAGCGGCAAGAAAAACAAAATGAATAAACCTTTTTTCAGAACCATTTTAGGAGATAAACTGCCATCTGAAATGGGGTTGACCTATTCGCACGAGCATATTATTATTGACGATTGTTATGTTACGGCAGGGCATCCTGAATTTTTATTGAACGATAGTCAAAAGATCACCGAAGAACTCCAAAATTTTTATTCGGCCAGTGGTAGAACAGTTGTTGATACTATGCCTGCCAATTGTGGAAGAAACCCATTATTATCAGCAGAAGTCAGTCAAAAAAGCAAGGTCAATATTGTTGTTCCTACAGGTATTCATTTAGAAATCTATTACCCAAAAAATCATTGGAGATATGAGTATACAGAAGATCAACTCACAGAACTTTTTATTGCTGATATTGAAGTAGGAATCGATACATTCGATTATTCGGCCCCCTTGATAAACAGAACGCAACACAAAGCAGGTCTTATCAAATTGGCAACGGGAAACGAATCCATCACCAAACACCAAGAAAAAATTTTTCACGCTGTGGTGAATACACATTTGGCAACTGGTGCTCCGATTTTGACCCATACCAATTTTGGAAACCAAGCTGTGCAACAAGCACAACTTTTTGAAAAATTAGGCGCTAACTTAGAGCATGTTGTACTCTCTCATGTGGATAGAAATAAGAATCTTGACTATCAAAAGAGCGTATTAGATCTAGGTGTAAAAATAGAGTACGATAGTGCCTTTCGTTGGAGAAAAGAGGACAAAAACTGGACACTGTACTTTCTTGAAGAGTTACTAAACGAATATCCCAATCAAATTACACTCGGAATGGATATGGCCAAAAATGCCTATTGGAAAAGTTATGGTGGCAAACCGGGCTTGAAGTATTTAATCGATACAATACCTGAATTTTTAAAATCAAAAGGCTTGGAAAGTCATTTTCAAAGATTGTTTTTTGATAATCCTCAAGGGTTGTATTCTTTTTTCAAAATTTAAAAACCAAGTTATTATGGAGCAAATAAACATGAAATACACCATTTTTATTAGCTTCGTAGCAGCTTTGGGCGGACTGTTATTCGGTTTTGATGTAGGTATCATTGCCGGGGCTGGGCCATTTTTCACTGAAGCTTTTCAATTGAGTAGCATTCAAGAAGGCTGGGCGTATAGTTCTTTATTATTTGGTGCTATTGCAGGAGCTGCCGCTACAGGAAAACTAACGGATCGTTGGGGAAGGAAAAAAATATTGGTTGTTGTAGCCATTGTTTTTGCATTAACCTCTTTATGGTCAGGACTGGCAGAAGGGCTAACCTCATTGGTGTTGGCCCGAATTGTAGGCGGATTGGCCGTTGGAGCCGTTTCAGCGGTAACACCCATGTACATCTCTGAAATAGCACCGGCAAAGTACAGAGGAAGTTTAATCTCTATGTATCAATTGTTTATCGTAACAGGTATTTTAGCCTCATATCTTATCAACTACAAGTTACATGATATAGGTCCGGATAATTGGCGATGGATGTTCGCAACGGGTATTTTCCCGTCCATACTATTTCTTGTGTTGTTGTTTTTTATACCCAACTCACCTAGGTTTCTTTATCTAAAAGGAAAGAAAGAACAAGCCTTAGTGGTGTTGGAAAAAATCAATGGAAAATCTTTGGCTAAAAAGGAACTAGCAAGCATGGAAACTATTGATATTGGCAAAAAATCTAGCTATAAAATGTTACTTGATCCTTCTTTGAGAAAAGTGATGTATGTAGGTTTTATGATGGCCGTATTCTTGCAACTATCGGGCATCAATACCATTATAGATTATGCGCCAAAAATATTGGCCACTGCCAATTGGGACATGGATGCCGGGTTACTCGCTACATTTGGAGTGGGGTTGGTTAACTTTCTGGCTACTTGGGTGTCAATTTTCATTATTGATAAATATGGCAGAAGACCCATGTACATTATAGGTTCGATAGGAATGGTAGTAGCCTTGTTAGGATTGACCATTGCAGGTTTTCTAGGGCAGTTTTCAGGCATTTTAGTGTTGGTATTGATAATGATCTATATCATTTTCTTTGCTGCCTTTATAGGACCTGTTTTTTGGACCTATATATCAGAGATTTTCCCTAATAGACTACGGGGCATAGCCATGTCGGTTCCTGTATTCTCACAATGGGTTTTGAATGCATTGGTCGTTTTGATCTTTCCCTTTTTATTGAAAAAACTTGATACAGGGCCAACTTTTGCCATACTGACCTTTTTTGCATTATGGCAATTGTTTTTTGTGGTTAAAAACATGAAAGAGACCAAAGGCAAGTCTTTGGAAGAAATAGAACAGCTCTGGGGAATTGATTTAAAGGACTGATTTTATAACCATCTTTTTTCTTTAGAGATGTCTTTTCGCATCAACACCCAAGGTGCGGCTCTAAAAACATATTGTCATTCCCGAAAATCATGGTTTTGGTCTAATAGACCTCTAGATGAAAAGAAGGGCTATAGGGCAAAAGTGGGGATATTCCCTTTTTCATGTTCTATTCAATATTCAACGTTCGTTCGATCAAATCTACTGAATTACCGCCAACCATAATAATAAATTTACCGGGTTCTACAACACGTTTCATTTCTTCATTATAAAACTGTAATTCTTCTCTGCCTATTTCAAATATAACAGTTTTGGTTTCGTCTGCTTTTAATGTAACGCGCTTGAAGCCTTTTAATTCTTTTACAGGACGAATAACACTACTTATAGCATCACGAATATATAGTTGAACAACTTCATCACCAATAACTTTACCTGTGTTTTTTACGTCAACACTTACTTTTATAGTTTGATCTGCAGTTGCTTTTTCAGGCGTAACTTTTAAGTCTGAATATGCAAAAGTTGTATATGACAACCCGTATCCGAAAGGATATAACGGCCCTTTTTTACCAAACACATACGCATATAAATGAGCTGTAGGTTGGTGATTGTAATAATAAGGCAATTGACCTACAGAACGAGGAAACGTTATGGGCAATTTTCCGCCAGGGTTTACTTCACCAAAAAGTGTTTTTGCAACGGCTGTACCCGTTTCCTCTCCTAAATACCAACACTCGATAATTGCAGGTGCTTTTTCGTCAATTTCGTTTATTGTTAATGGTCGTCCGTTAATCAATAGAACAACAACAGGTTTACCAGTTTTTAAAATTTCTTGTACCATTTCATTTTGACTTCCCAACAAGTTCAAATCATCTCTATCGCCCATATGATTATCTGACCATGTTTCTCTTGCCGTAAATTCGTTTCCTCCTACAACAACAATAGCTGCATCACTAGCTTCCACAACTTTGACAGCCTCTTGAATGGCTACTTTATCTTTTTCTGGGTCCGACAATGTACCATTGCGTTCTGGTTTCCACATACCCACTTCATTTGTGATTCTGCATCCTTCGACATAATCAACCTCAAACTTACCTTTAGCATAAGCTTTGAGACCATCTAAAATACTCACACCATACTTTTCATCCATAGAATAGGAACCAAATTGCAACTCTGCTGCATTTGGACCGATTACTGCTAATTTTTTAATTTTAGAAATATCCAATGGCAGTAAATTGTTATCATTTTTAAGTAAAATCATAGCTTTTTCAGCAGTCTTCAATGCAAGGTCAATATGCTTTTGGCTACGTGTAACTTGGTTTACCCGTTTTACGTCGATATAGGGATCTTCAAATAAGCCCAGTTCGAATTTTACTTTTAGCACTTTAGAAACAGCACGGTCAAGTGCTTTTTCACTTACTTCACCGGCCTTGACCATCGCTGGCAATTTTTGAAAACAATACTCTTTTTTAAAAATCGCCAGATCAAAATCGACACCGGCTTCAATTGCTTTTTTAGCTGATGCCGCCTTGTCCTTTGTTATATGATGTAATACATGCATGTGATCGATGGCATCTGCATCAGAGGTTATCATGCCGTCAAAACCCCAGTCATTACGCAATACTTCAGTAAGTAAATGTTTGCTACCCACAATTGGTGTACCGTCAATTTCATGATAGGTTGCCATAATAGATTTTGCTCCTGCCTTTTTTACCGCCATTTCAAAGGGTAAAAAGAAATGTTCGTACAAGGCATGTTTTGTTACATGGGCAGGCGATCGATTTGTACCGTCTTGAGGAACACTATGAGCCACAAAGTGTTTGGCAGTGGCAGCAACATGGTTTTTGTCTATTATAGTTGCATTTCTTCCTTGCAGGCCATTAATGGCAGCAACGCCCATATGACCAACCAAATAGGGGTCTTCTCCAAATGTTTCATCTGTTCGACCCCAACGTGGATCACGCCCCAAACCAATAACTGGTGTAAAGGCGATATTTGCACCACGGGTTCGCATTTCTAATGCGATAGCGGTATATACCTCTTCAATTAATTCGGTATCCCAAGTACTTGCCATCGCAATGGCTTGTGGAAACATAGTCGTTTTTGGTGCTAAAACACCATGCAAACCTTCACCAAAGACAAATGCGGGTATACCAAGACGTGATTCTTCTACTAAAAATTTCTGGCTGGCATTGTATATTTCAACCATTCGCTCGGCTTCAAGATATTGGTCAAACCATAGTAGACCAATGCCCTTGTCTAATTCTTTTCTTGCTACTTCAGTTTTTACATTTCCTGTTTCATCCCACATGATATTTTTAGACATCATGAGTTGGGCTACCTTTTCTTCTACGGTCATTTGACAAACAAGATCGGTTATTCTGTTTGCAATGGGTTGCTTACTGTCTTTATAAATTTTTTGTGAATACGAAGACAGCACGTTCATTAGAATGGTGAACACTAGTATTCTTGTAATTGATTTTTGCATCTTCATATAATGTCTATTTATTTGTTGAGGTATCCGTCATTTGATAAACCCTAACATAATCAACGGTCATTTGTTGCGGAAAAATGTTGTCATCAATACCTTTTTGACCGCCCCAACCACCCCCGATGGCTATATTTAATTTTAGATGAAAAGCTTGGTCAAAAGGCCATTCTGCAGTTGTTTTGTGTTCATTTTTAATGCTGTTATAGACCTTGCCATCTAAAAGGAATTCGATTTTTTCTGGTGTCCATTCCAATGCATACACATGAAATTCATCATTAGGTGTGTCAATGGTTATGGTTTTTCCTTTTTGTGTTTTAAGCACATGATTGTATGCTTTTGTATGAATGGTGCCATGTATCACTCCAGGATCATATCCTACATGTTCCATAATATCGATCTCACCACATTCGGGCCATGCCGTTTCGCCCCAGTTTCTGCCCAACATCCAAAATGCTGGCCATGTGCCTCTGCCCTTTGGTAATTTCGCTTTGATTTCAATTTTGGCATATTGCCAATCTATAATACCCCTTGTTGTTAAACTAGCCGAAGTATATGCCGCCGAATCAGTTGTATCTACATAGTCTGGCCTTTCAAAAAATGGCGGTGTATTATTTTTAATCCACTCTTTTCGGCCCTCAATGATCAAATTTCCGTTTTCTATTCTTGCATTGTTTAAACTATCTGTATAGTATTGTTTTTCATTCGCACGAATAAATCCGATTTCGTAAGTCCATTTTGAAGCATCCGGTTTTCCGTCTTCATCAAACTCATCTGCCCAGACCAATTGATACGCTTTTGAAATGATTTCTTCTTTTTTATTGGCCTTATCGGCACAAGCAGTTAATAAAATAAGACTTGCCAATACAGCCAATTTGTGTGTGTTATTCATAAAATTATCTGTTTAAAATGGTTACTTTAATTGGTATACGCGAACATAATCAATGGTCATACGTTGCGGGAATATACTATCATCAATACCTTGTTGCCCTCCCCAGCCTCCTCCTACGGTGACATTGAGTATCATAAAGAACTTTTGATCAAAAGGCCATTCATCGGTCGTCTTATGTTCATTGTTGAATGTCATATACACTTTTCCATCTAACAAAATATCTATTTTATCAGCAGTCCATTCCATTGAGTAGATATGAAACTCATCGTAAGGATCATCAAGTGATATTGTTTTTCCTACCGCCGTTTGAATGACGTGATTGTAGGCTTTGGTATGTACCGTGCCGTGGATCGAATTTGGTTCAAACCCCACATGCTCCATAATATCAATCTCGCCGCATGATGGCCAACCTACTTGACTTATATTATTGCCGAGCATCCATATCGCCGGCCACATTCCAAGACCTTTGGGGAGTTTGGCTCTAACCTCAATCTTACCATATTTCCATGTTGCAATATTTCTTGTTGTAAGACTTGCCGAGGTGTATTCGGCCGTCTCGCGATTGAACTTCCAGTTGGGATCGTCTTCAGATATAAATGCTTCGTTATCTATTTTTTCTTTATGTGCTTCAAGAATCAAGAATCCGTCTTCTAGCCGGGCATTTTCGGTTCTATCTGTATAGTATTGCTCTTCTTCATTTCTAATAAATCCGTTCTCATACCCCCATTTAGAGGTGTCGGGACTTCCAGCACCATCAAATTCATCCTCCCAGACCAATTTATACTCGGCCTTGACCTCGGGTTCTTTTTTTTCATTTTTACTGCATTGGGCAGATAATAATAGTGCTAAGAACGTAGGTACAATGTATTTCATGTTCATAAGTTTTATAAGGTTTCTGCCATTACTTTTTTTGATATACCCTAACATAATCAATTATCATACGTTGGGGAAACATGCTATCATCAATTCCTTTTTGTCCTCCCCAGCCTCCACCTACGGCAACATTCAATTTAAGGTGAAATGGTTGGTCAAAAGGCCATTCATCTACTGTTTTATGTTCGTTCTTATAAATAAATGTTTCTTTTTCATCTAAAAACCAACCTATTTTTTCTGGTGTCCATTCAATGGTATAGGTATGGAATTTATCATAGGGGTCATCAATAAAAACACTTTCCTTTGGTTGCGTATTATGCATTCCATTATACGCTTGTGTATGTACAACTGCATAAATAGAATCTTTTTCAAAGCCTACATGTTCCATAATGTCGATCTCACCACATTTTGGCCATGCCACTCCTTTGCCTAACTGCCAATTTTCGCCTAACATCCAAATTGCTGGCCATACGCCCCTACCACCTGCCAACTTTGCTTTGATTTCAATTCTACCATATTTCCATTGTGCGAGCCCCGTAGTTGTAATACTTGCAGATGTATAATCGGTAGAATCTTTTTCAAATTTAACTTCAGGTCTTTCTATAGAGAAAGGGGTTTTATTTTTGATTTTTTCTTTACGAGCTTCAAGAATCAAAAACCCTTTTTCCGCTCTGACATTTTGAAGTCTATCAGTATAATATTGCCTCTTTCCTTCTCTTATATACCCATATTCATACGTCCATTTTAATGAATCTAGCCTACCATTGGTTTCAAATTCATCAGCCCAAACCAATTGGTACGTCTTTGGGGTATCTTTCTCTTTTTTATCAGCCATATCGGCACAAGAGAACAATACCACTAAGGTAAATAGTATGATCGATTTGAATTTGAAATTCATGTTCTAGCTTATTAGAGACTGTTTGAAAATTTATCAAATGTTTTTTTATGTCCCTTTTTGCGCATTTTTTCGTTAAAATTTTAAACGGTAGCCCTGCTATCCTTGAAAATTTTGCCTCAAACTACATCAAAAAGGATCTATAAAAATTCCAATGACAAATATCCAAACAGTCTCTTAGTTGTTATCTGTCAATCTATTTTGTTCTTTAAAATAAGATGTCATATATGCCTTATGGCTATCAATAACCGGTTTGTATTCTTCATTTTCTATCAGGTTGGCTGTTTCTAACGGATCTGTTTCATAATCGTAGAACTCGGATGCATAAAGATTCTCTTTACTGTACTTTACATCTGTACTTTTAAACATCTCTTTAACCCATTCAGTATAGCGATAGCGTTCTGTTCGCAGGGAATAGCCTTCTAGTTTCACCCCGTCTTTTGTTGTTCTATGGTATTGGGTCATAGCAAAATTCTTTACTTTTTCTTTACCGTCTTTCAATACGGAAACCAAACTCTTTCCATCGATGTTTTCAGGAATTTCAATGCCCACTAAATCACATAGTGTAGGAAAGACATCGATCAGTTCGGTTGGCGAATTTGTTTTGTTATTTACGGTATAGCCTGGGGCAGAAATAATCAAAGGTGTCGCAGTCGATTGCTCAAGGTTTGTGAATTTATTCCACATCAAATGATCACCCAAATGATACCCATGGTCGCTCCATAGTACAACAATCGTATTTTCTCGAATGCCCAATTCATCTAAAGCATCCAACAATCTACCTACTTGATTGTCGGCATGTGACACACAGGCATAATACCCGTGTTTCAACTCTTTTTGCATTGCCACTGGCAATGGGTCTTTTTTAGGAATAGGTGCATAACCACTTCTTAATTCCCATGAAGGTTGAAAATGGTAGGGTGGTATACTTTTAGGAAAATCTTGTACTTTGGCAATCTTAATAGAATCTCTATCGTACAGATCCCAATATTTTTTGGGAGCTACAAAGGGCAAATGCGGCTTTTTTATGCCAACGGCAAGAAAAAAGGGCTTATCGCCTTTAGCCATAGTATCCAATAATTTTAGACCTTCATCTACAATTTTGGCATCTAAAAATTCTGATTCAGGTCGGTCTGGTGCTTCAAAAGGTACATTTTTAACGCCTCTATTTGCTCCTGCAAAACGTTCTATTTCTTCATGTTCTAACCACCGTGTTCCTTTAGGCTTTACAAACGGTATGCTCCATGAGAGACTGTCTCTTTTATCATCAACGGTGCTGCCATCATAAACTTTACCGCTACCCGAAGTTTCATAGCCGAATTTTCGCAAATACTCTGGTAAGGATACCATAGAAGGGTTCACCTCACGCACTTGAGTGAACAACTCCCATATTTTACCATTATCTGGACGCAGACCTGACAAAATACTTGCCCGAGACGGACCACATAAGGCTTGCTGACAATGATTGTTGATAAATGCCGTGCCTTGACTTGCCAATTTATCTATTTGAGGCGATTTTATTTGGGTATTGCCGTAATAGCCCAAAGTTTTGTTCAAATCATCGACCGATATAAAAAGAATGTTCGGTTTTTTCTTTTCTATAGTATCAGCAACTTTATTTTTTTCTGTTCCCGTTTGTTTACAACCGATGAACGAACTGCTCATTAACACAAAGAAAAAAAACTTCTTTAATGCATTGTTCTTTATAATTGTTCTCATGACACTATTCTTATTCTCTTTTTTCATCAAAAACTCTGTAGGTTTATTTTACCAACAATGCTTCTATTTCTTCTAAAGACTTGCCTTTGGTTTCTGGAACTTTCCATACTATAAATACAAAGCCTAAAGCGGCAAAAATTCCGAAAATCAAAAAAGTCATCGTGTTTCCTAAATTGGCTAGTTCCCAAGGGAAAATAAATTGTATGCCAAAGCTAATGGCAGAACTGATCAATCCTACAAATGAAATGGCTATACCTCTAATTCTATTTGGAAATAATTCAGAGAACATCACCCACATAATTGGCCCGATAGATACTGCAAAAGATGCTACAAACAGCAAAATACCCAGTAAAATGAGTGATGAATTGATACTAGCAGCAGCAGTTATCAGACTTGATTCATGTTCTTTAAAAGTATTTTTCCCCATCACTTTTGTTAAAGCAGCTTTATACGTTAATTCATCATCAAACGTTTGACCAATGAGAGGATCCAATTGTGATTTATTTATTTCAGTTGGAAGTCCTTTCGCAGAATCTTTAGACAAGGTGTATGTAGCTGAATTGAACCCAAATGCTAAAACCAACATGGCAATGGTCATACCTGCCAAACCAAAAGTAAGTAATGGTTTTCTACCGAGTTTATCGATTAATAGAATCGCTACTATTGTAAATACTAAATTTGTAAGCCCTACAAGAATTGCTTGAATAAATGCGGCATCTGTACCAATACCAGATTGTTCAAAAATCATAGGTGCGTAAAATAAAACAGCGTTCATTCCTGTAATTTGCTGTAATATCGCTAGTCCGATTCCGATAGTCAAGACCAGTTTCATCGCTGGTTTAAACAATTCTTTTACAGATACTTTCTCTTTTTCAGCATCACCTGCCATACTCTTCTGTACTGCTTGCAGCTGTTCTTTTGCATCTTCTTCATTGGTTACTTTCTTCATAATCTCTAATGCTTCATCGGTTCTGCCCTGCATTGCTAACCACCTAGGGCTTTCAGGAACAACAAACAATGCCACATAATACAAAATTGCAGGTAGTATTTCTAGCCCTAACATCCAACGCCAATTCCATTGTCCTAAATTCAATGATTGTGCCCAGCTCGCATCCGACTGCCCGAATTTTAGGATAAGGTAATTTGTAAAAAATGCTACTGATATTCCCAAAACAATATTTAACTGATTAAAAGACACCATTTGACCTCTAATTTTTGCGGGAGAAATTTCCGCAATATAAATAGGAGCTAAAATCAATGATGCACCAACACCTAATCCGCCAAGCATTCTAGCAATTACAAAAATTAAAAAGGTTGGGGCCAAAGCCGAACCAATAGCTGATATCGCAAAAATAATAGCGGTATATTTAAGCAAACGTTTCCGACCGAATTTATCACTCAAAGGGCCAGCCGTCATCATGGCCAACGTGGCTGTAAGACTTAAAGAACTCACAGCCCATCCTAACTCTAGCTTGGTCAATTGAAATTCAGGTTCGATAAATTTGATTGCTCCCGATATTACAGAGGCATCAAAACCCATCAAAAAACCTCCCATAGCTACTATTAGAGCTATTTTAATGGTAACTTGTTTTTCCTTGGTCATATAAATTGGTGTAAAGTTTATACTAATCGAGTTCTTCTTTATGAACTTCCAACCATTCTTTTTTCTTGAACTGATACAATAATGGCCAAGAATGAATATGTGCGCAATAGGTTGGGAAATTCATATAATCACTACCGTTATTGGATACTAAACCTGAATGTTCTGCCAAACTCGAATTCACACAATCGCCTCCTGTCCATTGACCTGGCCAATATTCTGGATAGTTTTTTGCGAAATTGGCAAAACTCATATTTTTAATAACTTGATCTGCTGTGTTTACATCTACATGTAATACCCCCAAGGCATACATTCCTTGAACATATTGCCAAATACCCCCATTTTCGTGGGTTCCTGCTTTAAAAGTATCATTCAACTTCGTTTCTGAAGTCCGTACACCCAGCACTTCATTATGCATCAGTCTAATTTCTGCCTGCTTGACAATTCGTTGCCGTTGTTCTAATGGAATTTCATCGATCATCAACGTATATAATTGCGATTCAATATGCATATGCTCATCACCCATAGAAAGGGTTTCATTATAATAGGCTCTTTTGGCAAAATCCCTATCACCTAAATCTTTAATATATGATTTTAGTTGCTGTTCTCTATAGATACTCATCCTTTCAACTAAAGTATCGATTGCCAATTTTTCATTGGTCAATTGAGGATCATTACTTGCTTTTTTCAATTCATCAAGCAATTGTCTCAATACTACAATTGCCATAGAGGCGTTGTAATGCGATTCTGCAGTTGGGTAATAGATGGTAATGGGTTGTTCATTCCATATTTGATCGTTCCAATCGGCATTTA
>VAPK010241268.1_pt1 | contig 36826 bp, 27 predicted proteins | sample 3395031 | NCBI WGS metagenome assembly VAPK01 (sample SAMN08290443, study PRJNA428436) | hydrothermal vent metagenome | isolation source: Deep-sea hydrothermal vent chimney 1 | place: Pacific Ocean: Juan De Fuca Ridge
ATGCTACAGAACCTAAAACTCATGGTGAAAAAGTTTATAAGCAACATGGACTAACAGGAGCCGGAATCAGACAGGAAATTGAAACTGGTTTGGCAACTATATTTCAGACAACCATACCTTATCTTTCCGATCATCTTCACCCTGAAATTTATAAGGATCAAACAAAAATTCAAAAGGTTTTATTACATGGTTTGCTACAGATCATGGCAGTAAATAATGATAGTAATATTCTATATAGAAGTGATTTGCAATCCCTGAATTTTATAAAAAGAAAGGCAAAAACAGCCTTGACAGACACCAGAACTTATGAAGAATTATGTGCTTTTTGCAAATTAAATAAAATTTCGCCGGGTGGATCAGCAGATCTTTTGGCAGTTTCTTTATTGATACATTTTATTAAATCAGAAGATCATGAATTTTGAAGATACCGATTACCGACAGGAAATTTTAGATCTGGAAAATCCGTTTGATATTACATTGGTAAGTGATTTTTTAAAGGATCTTAGCTTTGAATACAAATCAGGAGAAGTTGACATGACCATGATTCTGTACAATTTAAATGATGAATTGATAGGTACTGGCTCTATCAGAAAAAAAACATTAAAATTTGTTGCCGTCTCTCCAAAGTTTAGAGATACGACTGCTTTTGCTCAGATCGTAACATTTTTAACCAGTAAAATACTGGAAAATTATAAACAGTGTTTTATTTTTACAAAACCAAATACTTCAAAGCGTTTTGAAAGTCTGGGGTTTTCACTTATTGCGACTGCTGAACCTCTTTTTTCAGTTTTAGAATTTGGCTATGAAACTATTAAAGATTATCAGGGTTATTTAGAAGAAAACAAAGTAGAAACAAAAACCAATCAAATAGCTTCCATTGTTGTTAATTGCAACCCTTTTACGATTGGACATCAATATTTAATTGAGAAGGCCGCTGCAGAAAATGAGTTGGTCTATCTTTTTGTGGTGAGTGAAAATTTATCTGTTTTCCCTTTTGAATTAAGGTGGGATATGATCAAAAAAGGCATTGTTCACCTTAACAATGTAAAAATGATTTCTACCGGATCATATATCGTTTCCGGAGCGATTTTTCCACACTACTTTTTAAAACAGGCAGAAGCTTGTCTTATTTCAGAAAAACAGGCCGAAATCGATGTGAAGATTTTTGCTGAGTATATTGCACCGGTTTTAAACATAAAAAAACGATATATTGGAACTGAAAATTATTGCCTTACTACTGCAGCATATAACAATGCCATGAAAGAAATTTTGCCCAAAAACAGTATTGAAGTTATGGAGGTGGAAAGAATTTCAAATGATAACAACGGTAATTTTATAAGTGCTTCAAAAGTTAGAAAAGCTATCAAAAATGACAATCTGATTAGTGTTCTTAATTTTCTACCACCTATAACCAAAGAGTTTTTGCTATCAAGTGCTTCTGAGAAGATCAAACAAAAAATTATAAAAGGGAAAGGCAGAAGGCACTGATTTTGAAAACAATTCTCTATAAAAACAGCCAGTAAATTCCGATAATAATCGCAAAAAGTCCACCAGCTAAACGCACTCCTTTAAAGAAATCTTCATTATGCTCTTTTTTGGCAACAGAAGCTATTTTCCCAACAATAAAAGCATAAACGGTCATTGCAATAACAGTACCCATGGCAAAACCAATGATATACTGTATTGCATTTATTGCTGAATTAAAACCCAAAATTGGCAAGAATAGTATAAAATGTGCAACTCCGGCAAGACCGTGTAAAACTCCCACACTAAAGGAAGTATAATAACTATTTTTTATTTTTTTACCATGGTCATGATGGTGATCATCCCGATGATTGTGTTTATGAATATGCTCATGAACAACAGGTATATTTTCACTATGCACATGTAAATGTTTATGATTACTTTTCTTACTGAATATCTGATAAAAAGCCCATAAACCAATAAAGATCAAAACAAATCCCACAAGTTGTTCGCTATAATCGGATATTCTCTCTATGGGAATATATTCTTCAAAAAGCATAAATAGAACTCCGATAAGGCTCATTCCAAATAAATGTCCTAATCCCCAGAATACACCAACCTTCCACGCTTTTTTCTTTGATTCAATTGCAAACGGAGTTACTGCTGCCAAATGATCAGGACCGGTAATTACATGAAATATAGCAGCGATTAAACCTGCATAAATTGGGAATTGCATACAACTGTTTTAGAAAACTAAATGTATTGCTTTCCACTGTAAAAAGAAAATAAAAGATTAAAAAATAGCGTCCCGATATTCCAATACTTTTGCAATAAACAATCCTACAAAAACAAGACTCACTATAAATTTAAGGCCTGTAGAAGCCAAAAACCCAAGAAAAGAACCGACAGCACCTTTTATAGCTTTGTTAACATCCATATGATCATGAATAAGTTCTCCTATAAAAGCTCCCAAAAAAGCCCCTATGATAAAACCAAAAGGAACCGGTGCGATCAAACCTATAATCAAACCAACTGTGGTACCAATAGCCCCATATTTTGTACCTCCAAATTTTTTGGTACCCATAGCCGGAATTGTATAATCTAAAATCCAGATAATGATCGAAACAGCAAAAGTGATTCCTAAGAAGGTATAGTTCATCGGTACTGCTTTTGTAAGGTGAAGCAAAAGTAATCCAAACCATCCTGTAATAGGACCGGGTAAAACCGGTAAAAAAGAACCTGCTATTCCCAAAAGGGTAAAAAGAAAACCAACAATTATTAAAAATACATCCATTGTGTTTAGTACTACTATTAGAATTTATTTTGTTTCAACCAAAAAACCTTTGTTAAAGAACTGTTTTAAAAACCAAAGCTCAAATACAGGATCTAAAAACTCATATAATCCATTTACCTGATTTATAATATCATTCGTTTGTAAGTTGGTTTTATTTTTTGATACATTTCGAGGAGTTCCCAACCTGTATTTTTTCATCACTGCCACACTTGTCAATTTGCTTTCACGCATAGCAATAGCCTTTAATAAATTCAGTTGGGTTTTACTCAAACTTTCTACATCTCTTTGAAACAAAGGAGAATTGGCATTAATCAATTCCTGTAAAGATACATTCAAATCATTAATATCTGTTTCCGTTTGAGTTTGGTACCAAATATAATGCGACAACTGTTGCACATACCACGAATGATTTTTCATCAGTTCAGTAATTTTTATAGCTATTTTTTTTGAAATGGATTTTCCGGTTTTTTTAAAAGAAGATGTTATAAATTTTACCCAATCATCTCTGGCAATCTTTTCCAATAACATAATATCACCAAAACGGTAAAAGGGTTTGGATGAATTATCAAAAATATCAGTCATCATATGGCGTTTACTTCCATATAGACAATATGTTACCTCTTTTTGTCTTTGCCATTTTGACCGCATACTTTTTTCCAGAGTTTCATAATTTTGAAATGTAGCAATATTTTGAAATTCATCCAAACCTATAATAAATCGGATGTTTTTCTTTTGTGCGATAACTTCCGGAAGATCTAATATCTCATCTTTGTGTTTAATCAAATCTTCCAGATCAAAGCTAAGGTTAAACTCACTTTGCGGATCTATTCCAAAACTAATTTTTGGAATAATTTTTTTAAAGATCTCTTTGCTTGTTTTAATCCATTCTTCCCAATTAGATGAAGATGCTTTAACAACTTCTCTTGCGAAGAGTTCCAAAAATTGATCTTCACTTTGAACAGAAAAAAGATCTATAACAATTGTTTTTATTCTCTTTTCACTTTTATTTATTTTATTAAATACTTTTTCTACAAGTGATGACTTTCCCCATCTTCTTGGAGATATTATAGTAGTATTAATTCCACTTGTCAGGTTATAAAATAGTTTTTCAGATTCTTTTATTCGATTTGTAAATGCTTTATTACTAACCGTCGAACCATATATAAATGGTGATGTTTGTTTTTTACTCATCCGTATTATACTTATTGGTATTATACCCAAAGGTATAAAATAAGATTATAACAGCAAAATTTTAAATACCTCCATTCTGCTACGTAGAACTATTCTATCTCAGAAGCAGAAGATGTATTTTTTAACTAAAATGTTAGTTTAAACTAAATAATTAGTTATATTTGTATTATTAAACTAAAACATTAGTTGAATATGGCAAAACAATTGACAAAGGCAGAAGAGCAGTTTATGCAAGTTTTATGGGACTTAAAAGAAGCTTCCGTTAAGGAAATTATTGCAGAATTACCAAATCCAAAACCAGCATATAATACGGTTTCTACGATTATTAGGATTCTGGAAACCAAAAATATTGTCGCACATAAACCCAAAGGAAGAGGATATATTTACTATCCGCTCATCAAAAAAACCGATTATACCAACCAGAGTTTGCACAAACTAGTGGATAATTATTTTGGTGGCTCCTTTAAAAGTATGGTATCTTTCTTTGTTAAAAAAAATGATATGGACATTCATGAACTGGAAAGTATTTTGAACGAAATAGAAACATCTAAAACCAAGTAATCATGATCAATTATATCATACAGGTATTGTTATTTCAAACTGTTTTTTTAGCAGTTTACGATTTTGTTTTAAAAAAAGAAACCTTTTTTCAATGGAACAGGGCTTATTTGGTCATTACTTCTGTTCTGGCTTATGTGATTCCATTGATCCGGTTTACCGGAGCCTCTGAAAATATACCACAGGAATACAGGATTATGCTACCGGAAGTGATGCTTTCGCCGGAAACTTTTATTGAAAAACAGGTTGAAAGTTCTGCTATTTTATTTAGTGGAATGCAATGGGTTTTTATTATCGGTGCGCTTATAACAAGTATAATCTTTGCAACCAAACTCTATCAGATATTCAATCTGATCCGTCAAAATAAAAAAGAAAAAAACAAGGATTACAATCTGGTTCTTTTACCAACCCAACATACTGCATTTTCCTTTTTCCATTATATTTTTTAGGAAAAACTGCACACAAAAAAGAAGAGATCATCAAACATGAATTGATTCACGTAAAACAGAAACACAGTATCGATTTGTTATTCTTTGAGATACAAAAGATCGTACTTTGGTTTAATCCATACAGTTATCTGTATCAAAACAGAATAGCAGAAATTCACGAATTTATTGCCGATGCAAAAACAGTAAATAAAAAAGAGAAAAGTACTTTTTACCATAGTCTTTTGGCCGAGACTTTTAGAGTTGACAAGCTGGCCTTTGTCAATTCGTATAACAAACAATCCATTATTAAAAAACGAATTATTATGTATAGCAGAAAGAAATCCAAAGAAATTTTAAAATTTAAGTATTTATGGCTGATTCCGGTATTGATCGGGATGGTGATTTATACTTCGTGTGAAAATATAGAAACAGATAGCGTATTATCAAAGAGTAATGAAAAAAGGTTTATAAAATTCATAACAGAAGGGTATACAAAAACAGATGGAACTTTTTGTGAGAAAGAGGTTGTTCAAACAGAAATAGAAGGGTATTTTGATTTGTACAATGGGCTAAACCCAGGAGGAAAAGAAATTTCTGTATCAGATTTAACAGATGTAGAAAAGGAAGAGTATTTAAAATATATTTTATTCCGTAAAGATAAAACTGATGAAAATTTGAAAATAATTGAATTTGAAAATGGGAATCGGATGATTCAACAAGCTATTGACATAGGGAAAAGAAAAAGGAACATAGATTCAAAAGATTATTCCAATGCAGATGTCGTTCCATTTGCTCGTATTCATCAGGTTCCTATTTACCCTGGTTGTGAAGATGCCAAAGATCAAAAAGGCTGTATGGTTAAAAAAATAACAGCGTTTGTAAATTCTAATTTTAATACAGGTCTTAGTAAAAATCTAGGTTTAGAAGCAGGTAAAAAAAGAGTTTATGTACAATTTAAAGTGGATAAAACCGGTAAAATTGTGGATGTAAAAGCTCGTGGTCCTCATAAAGATTTAGAAGAAGAAGCAGTCAGAGTTGTTAATGGTTTGCCTCAAATGAAACCAGGCGAGCAAAATGGTAAAAAAGTTGGTGTAAAATATACTTTGCCTATTACTTTGGTCATTTCCGACGAACAAAAAACATCCAATAACAATTTAAAACTTGATAATAACAATAAACAAACAACAAAATTAACAGAAGTATTGTCAAAATATGATGCTTCAAAAAAAGAAGGATCTATTTATGGAGTTGTCTCAAATAATTCGAAGCTATTACCTGGTGTAAATATTAATGTAAAAGGCACTAACAGGAAAACCATAACAGACTATAATGGTAATTTTAAAATTAATGCCACTAAAGGAGAAACTTTAGTTTTTCAATTTATCAACTTGACTTCTGTTGAACTTTTTGTTGGGAGTGATAATTTTTATGAAATCCATATGTAGTTTATTTTAAATATTATTCATCCGATGACTTATTGTAAACCATTCTACACTCTCACTTATTTACCTTAACTTCTCTTAATCTCTTTATTTAACAATGTTTACGGGGATTTTGTACTGTATTTATCTTTTACCTATTAATCCAAAAAGAATAAAAAAGATAAATTAGTGGGGAATATGTAGGAATATCATATATTTGATTTTTATAAAATCATTGCTATGGCTACCGTAAATTTCCTCCTTAAAACAAAAAAAGACCCTTCAACTATCTATGTGAGATTTAGAGGTGGAAGAAAATTTGATATTACAACATCTCTTCCTTTTCAAATATCACCAAAAAATTGGAATCCATCAAAACAGTCAATCAGAAATACTGCTGAACCTATTGAAAAAGACAAGATCAATAAAAAATTATTGCAGTTGAAAGTTAATATCATTAATGAATTTAATGGACTAAATGGAAGCTTTCATCTTATTGATAAAAACTGGCTTACCAATATTGTAAATAAAACAGTCAATAAATCAATTACACAAAACCAAATTACACTTCTTTCCTTTCTTGATAATTATATGGAAAAGATTAAAACTCAACCTAGCTCATATACAGGAAAACACCTTTCAGAAGCACGTATAAGAAACTTGCAGTTGACCGTAAATAAACTTAATACATTTTCTAAAGAACGATATCTGATAGATTTTTCAGATATAACCATGAAGTTTTATTACGATTATATTGACTGGTCTGAAAGTAAAAATGATGCGATAAATTATATTGGTAAAATGATATCAAATATAATTCAATTTATGGAAGAGGCTTATCAGCAAAAATTGCATAATAACCTGGAGTATAAAAATCCAAAATTTAAGGCACTTCATGAAGAAACGGATGAAATATATCTAAGTATTAAAGAATTAGAAAAGGTTGAAAAGTCTAATTTATCTGAATTTTCTGAAGAAGTTGATATTGCCAGAGATCTATTTTTAATTGGAGCCTATACTTCACTTCGGGTTTCTGATTTCAATAATTTATCTGATAGCAACATGATAGATTTAAATGGTAAAAAGTTTATTAAAGTTGCGACACAAAAGACAGGAGAGCCAGTTGTTATTCCTATTCACCCAGTTGTTACTAGGATACTTGAAAAAAGAAACGGTAAATTACCCCCCAGATTAACTAACCATAAAATTAATGATCATTTAACAGTTATTGGAAAAAAAGCAGAGCTAAATTCTATTTTCACAAAGAAGCGAACAAAAGGTGGAACAAAAATAATTACCAACAAACCTAAATATGAGCACCTAAAAACCCATACTGCAAGAAGGTCTTTTTGCACCAATGCTTTTCTTGCAGGAATAGATTCAATTAGTATCATGGCAATTTCCGGACACAAAACAGAAGAAAGCTTTCTCAAATATATACGTGTTACAAAAGAACAAATTGCAATAAGAATGGCTGATCATGCTTTTTTTAATGATTAGGATATTTGTTCTACATTTTCCACGAGATTATTAAAATGTAAAATATCCTTTTTAAATAAATTAGGTTGTACCGGCAATTGAATTTTATATCCTAATTTAAGCCAAGCATATCTTATCCAATTTAGTTTTAGTTATAGTGAAAATTTGCAAAAAAATCAATTTAAAACCTATTGATCAGTAGTTGTTTTAGAAATAATTGTTTTTGAATATTGTATTTCTCAAGAAAAGCTATCATAGCTAAGTAGTCTTACTAAATTCATATTCATTCATTTTTACTGTATAAATTAGGTTTCAACTCTTCTGATGAGACTTTTTTTATTGGTGAAATTTGTTCATTGCAGTAATTTTAACAACCCAAAATCATATGGTATGAAAAAAGTAATACAAATAATGTTGAGAAATTTCGGATTAGTATTCATTTTATTGCTACTCAGTTCTCAAGCTATTTTAGCACAATCTGGTTCGTTAAAGGGAATTGTAAACGATGATGTCGGAAATCCAGTTCCTGGTGTAAACGTAATTATTGAAGGAACTTCCTTAGGTACGACAACCGATATTTCGGGTAATTATTTCCTAAGAAATATTCCTCTAGGAGATCAAATTATCAAAATTTCATATGTTGGGTTTAAGACAATAACTACATCTGTTACTATTGTTGAGGGAGAAACCTTGGAAAAGTCTTTTTCACTAAAAGAAGATGCGTATTCATTACAAGAAGTTGAAGTTACAGCATCCAAACGATCTGAAAGGATACAGGATGTGGCTATTACAATTTCCGCTATTACTGCCAAAGGAATAGAGGAAATGGGTATTAATGATGCAAATGATTACCTGACAACTATTCCAGGATTATATGTAAGTTCAAGATCCCCTGATGCAAATGTGGTTAATATGAGAGGTGTTGCTCCTATGGGAGGCTGGGCACAAACTGTAGGGTATTATTTAGGAGAAACCCCCTTACCTTTTCTACCGGCAACAAGCTCTTTTGATGTTGAAAGAATGGAGGTTCTACGTGGGCCACAAGGTACTCTCTATGGAGAGGGCTCTATGGGTGGAACCATAAAAATTATTCCTACCCAAGCCAATCCTTATAAAATTGAAGCTATGATTAACCCTGAAGTTTCAAGCTCAACGGATGGAGGCGTTAATTATAATGTAAATGGAATGGTTAATATTCCAATTATTAAAGATAAACTTGCTATACGCGCAACCGGAAATTACAGAAACGATGATGGTTTTATAAATAATATAGGTACGGATGTAGATAATAACAATACATTTGAAAACTTTGGAGGACGTATTTCAGCTAAATACTATGCAAGTGATAAGTTTAGAATTTCTGCATCTGCAATATTTAATAAAAGTGAAAGTGGCGGGTTATTTGTTGCTAATGAAGATTTAGAAATATCAACCGCTTTGGCTGAATCTGGAACTCAGAACTATCAAGCATATAGTTTTTCAGCCGATTATGACTTTTCCTTTGCAAGTTTAAATGTTTCCGGAACATACTATAATAATGAATCTACACAAATTCAAGATTTAAATACGCTTCTTCCTACTGTAAATTATATTTTAAGCCTTGGTGGAATTCCTCCAAGAACAGCTCTTTGGACAAACGGAATAAATAATAATGAAACATATTCTGCAGAAGCTCGTTTGGTGTCTTCTGGTGACGGACCTTTTAAATGGACAACTGGATTATATTATAAGGATTTAGACACAAACGGAACTTTGTTAGCTGATACCGAAGAACACCTTGATGCTGAGTTAATATCAGCTCTAATGGAAGCTGCTTTTGGAATACCTGGTGTAACGGAGCTTTATGATGAATATTATGAAATTAATGTTAAACAAGTAGCTATATTTGGTGAAGTTAGTTATGATATAACACCAAAACTAAATGTATTGGCAGGTTTGCGTTTTATGAACGAAAAACGACATTTTGAAAATATAACCGGTGGAATGTTTCCTATATTAATTAGTGGACTCCCACCAGAATTACGTATTAATGATGGTGAAGAAAATGTAATTAATCCAAAGTTTGTTATAAGCTATAAAGCAATAGACAATGTACTAATTTATGCAAATGCATCAAGGGGATTTAGAAGTGGTGGACAAAATCTTTATACATTTTTGTACCCAGGTTCTTCAGAATCTTATGATTCAGAAACTCTTTGGAATTACGAATTAGGAGTTAAATCAACTCTATTTGAAGGTAAATTAATCGCAAATGCAGCTTTTTATTATAACGACTGGAAAGATATGCAGGTTATTACAAGAAGTGTATCTGATTTAAACTTAACTGAAAATGTAGGAAAAGCCCATACTGCTGGTATTGATGCAGAGATATCATGGTTACCAATAAAAGGTTTGTTACTTAACGCAACTGCAAATTATGCAGTAGCAGAAACAGATACTGAAATTAAAACACCTGCAGGTATAGATCCTGATACCGGGGAAGAATTATTTACTACAGTTCCTGCTGGCACTCAACTGCAAAACATACCTAATTTTAGTTTTAATCTTGCGGCACAATATAAGTTTGAATTTTCAGAGAACACCAGTTTAACGCCACGTGCAGAATATAATTACAAAGGTAAAAATATTGATTATTATGTAAATATGCTTGATCCTATAGATATACCTTCTTATGGGTTGACTAACTTAAGACTAACCTTTCAGCACAAAAGCTTAGGCGCATATGTATTTGCCAACAATGTAACCAACGAAAAAGTTTTAAATGGTTTCTATGCAAAAGATCCTAACCCTAACATTGGTAATCTTTATAAAGTTGGACGCTCTAGAACAATAGGATTGGGGTTAAGGTATTATTTCTAAATTATTTGAATTCACACTATTAAAAAGAATTTGGACTTTGTATAATTAGCTCCCATTTCTAAGATGGATCTACCGCTATACATTTTTAGTGTAGCGGTTTTTTATTTTCTTGGGAATTTTCTTCATTTTTTAATCAGAAATACTGATTATTTCAGTAGTTTTGAAACTATCAACTCTTTATCTAATTTGGTAAAAATTATAGATGTAGCATAAAAACAGAATATCAATACACTTGTAACTAGATGTTTATAATAATATTTATAAATTTTGATAATATATATAAGTTGTTATTATGGAATTAATCATTGATTTTATAGTAACAACAGGTATTGTTATTGACAGTATAATTTTATTCTTCCTTTTCAAGAAAGACAATAAAGAATTACCACAAAAAATACTTATTGTTTTATTCATGTTTATGCTTATTGAACTTGTTATTACTTATATTTTTTTACATCAAATATATCTTATTGATTTATTTAGTATCATATTTTCATCTGCAATCACATGGTTTTTAGGTCCATTGATCTATCTTTATATCAAATCAATTGTTGATATCAAAGATAATTTAATAAAGAAAAATTTAATCCACTTCATACCTTACATTGTTTATATCTTTTTTAAATTAATAGTTTTATTTTATCTTCAACCAGATCTACATAAATCAACATATGAAGAAATCTTCAAAAAAAAATGGATTGCTGATGTAGTAATTTCTAATCTCTATTTTATCGTATATCTGCTGTTGGCATTAAGAGAGTTTTATCAATATAAAAAAGCTATAATGTCAAATTTTTCTAATTTAACCAGACATGATTTTTTATGGATAGAACATATGTTGATTGGTTATCTAGCAATAATAAGTATTGATACAATTATAAGTGTTGCAGGTTTATATTCAATATATGGTTTTTATATAACCATTACCTCAATGGTTATTGTTATAATCTATTTAGGTTATTATGGAATCAACCAGTCAAAGTTATTATTACCCGATTTTTTAATTAGGGAAGATTTTAATATTGAAGATTCAATGGAAAAGAGCAATAAGCATCAATTATCAAATCAAAGCACACAAGAAATAGACGATCTAAGAATAAGATTAGAAAATGTATTAAAAGATGATCGTCCGTATTTAGATGAAGATCTTACATTAAGGAAACTTGCTGAAATGATACCAACATCAGATAAAAAGCTTTCTACATTGCTTAATAAATATATGGATATTTCATTCTATGATATCATTAATAAACATCGTGTGGAAGCAGTTAAAGAAAAAATAATATCACAAAATTATCAAAAATATTCATTATTAGGTATTGCTTATGATTGTGGGTTTAGTTCTAAAAGCAGTTTTATTAGAATTTTCAAGAAAGAAACCGGACTTTCACCTTCTGAATTCAAGAAGAAATATTAGTAATTACACTGATTGTTACAAGTTGATATTACACCTCATTTTTTATAAACTAGTAAGGAATATTAAGTCCTTTATTGTCTAAAATTGGTTTCAGTTCTTCTAATGAGACTTTTTTTATAATATAATATGTTAATTGCATTAGAATAATTACTGTGTTAGTAGCACAATTTTATTATTCGCAATAAATTTTTAAATATTATGAACGTTAAACAAGTTTTAAAGAAAGGATTCAAACTTTTAAGTGTTTTTATCCTTCTCGTTATAATTTCATTTTTAATAGTATCTTATAGTTCTCTGATATCTATTCCCGGAGAAGAGAAAACCCCATCGAGTGAAAAATGCAACCAGGCACTTTATGTAGAAATGCGTGATGGTGTAAAAATAGCGATAGACCTATGGTTACCTTCTGATTTAAAAGAGGGACAAAAAATTCCAGTTGTTATTAATTCAACAAGATATGGTCGTGCGTCAGAAGTTGGACCGTTTACTCGTGGTTTATATGCTTTTGGACTGAATAATCTTGATAAAAAAATTCCAAAACAACATATTAAACAATTCAATGAACATGGCTATGCTTTTATCCTTGTTGATGTTAGGGGAACGGGTGCATCATTTGGCGTTCACGAAAATGAATGGTCACGCGATGAGGTGAAGGATTATGGCGAAATAATTGATTGGGCAAGTAAACAAAATTGGTCCAATGGAAAAGTAAGTACACTCGGAGTTTCCTACGCTGGAAATACTGCTGAACTTGCAGCCGTATCTAATCATCCTGCTTTAAAAATTGTTGCTCCGTTATACAACGATTTCGACCCACAATACGGGCTTGTTCAGCCAGGAGGTGTGACTAATAAATATATAGATATGTGGTCTGAACAGGTTTCTATGATGGATCAAAACGATATTTGTGGACTAACAGGAACTGAGGGTTTTGATTGCTTTATAACAAAACTTTTAATACCAGGAATGAAACCTGTTGACAATGATAATAATAGAACTCTTTTAAAAGCAGCTGTAGTAGAACATAGAGATAATGCCATTATTGGAGATAATATGAGCTCAGTTGTTTTTAGAGATGATACAGTTGGAACAACAGATTACATAATGAAAGATATTTCTCCTTTTGGAATGGCAAATCAGATACAATCTTCTAATGCACCAATGCTTATCTGGTCAGGATGGTTAGATGCAGCAACAGTAGATGGCACTTTGAGCAGATTTCTCACATTTAATAATAAACAACAAATAATTATTGGGTCATATAGTCATGGAGGTAAGTATGACACTGATCCCTTCTTTGATGCAAATCGTTCGGTTTCTCCAAACAGTGATGAGCAGATATTATCAATGATAAATGTTTTTGACAATTTTCTAAAGGAAGATAATCCTGAGACCTTCCAAAGCTCTATAAAGTATTATACTTTAGGTGAAAATAAATGGAGAGAAACAAGTGTTTGGCCTCCAGAATATATTGATACGGTTATTTATTACTTTAATAAAGATGATTTTTTGTCAAAGGACAAACCACAAAATGACACAGGTTTTGATAGCTATAAAGTTGACTTTTCAGCTAGTACTGGAAGTATGAATCGTTGGTTTACAAATTCAGGTGGTGGCGACGTAGTATATTCTGACCGAAAAGAAGAAGATAAAAAATTACTGAGCTACACAACAGCTCCTTTAGATAGTGATACTGAAATTACAGGTACTATTATTGTTAAATTACAGGTATCATCATCCCACACTGACGGAGCTTTTTTTGCTTACCTGGAAGATGTCGCACCAAACGGAGATGTTACTTATGTTACGGAAGGAATGCTTAGAGCCATGCACCGGAAAATATCAGAAGATCCGGAACCTTATGTTATGCTAGGACCAAATCACAGTTTTAAGCGTAAGGATACATTACCATTAGTGCCAGGAGAAATCACTGAAATATCATTTAAACTGTTTGCTACATCCGTACAAATAAAAAAAGGGCACAGTATCCGGATATCCTTAGCCGGGGCGGACAAATCAATCTTTAACCGTTTTCCCGAAGAAGGGTCACCCGTCTGGAAAGTGTACAGGAACAGCAATCATATATCAAGTGTAGTTTTTCCTGTGCGGAAATAAGTCAATAATAAAACAAGTACAAATTTTATATTAATAAAATGGGATTATATAACAGAATCAAATTCGCAGCACTCTCTCTCTTCATATTATTGTCTATACAATTGTATGGGCAACAAAAAGAGACTGTAAAAACACCTGAAACAATTAAAGAGCTTAAAGCTGCCATTGAAAAGGTGATGCAGGAAGAACAGATACCTGCAATTGGCATTGCACTGGTCAATGCAGATGGTCCTGTTTGGGTGGAATCTATTGGCAAAATCAATATTGAAAAAAATATTGATGCCGGTGAGAAAACTTTATTTAGGATTGGTTCAACGTCAAAAATGTTTGTTTCACTGGCGATTCTTAAAATGCAGGAGGAAGGGCTTTTAAGCCTTAACGACAAAGTGCGTGATTTAGCTCCGGAAATTGAATTTACAAACCCATGGGAAGAGACAAACCCTGTTCTTGTAGTTCATCTTCTGGAGCATACAACCGGCTGGGATGACTATCATAATATTGAATATGCTCATAATGATACTGTTTTAACTTTAAAGGAAGGTCTAGATTTTCATCCTCAATCTAGAGTTTCACGTTGGGTACCCGGAACTAGGATGTCTTATTGCAATTCAGGACCTCCTGTAGCAGCATATATTGTTGAAAAAATTTCAGGAAAAAAGTTTGAAGATTATATCCGGGAAAACTTTTTTAATCCTATGGGAATGAAATCAGCTACCTATTTTGAAGATGAAAATTATAAAAAATATGGTGTCACAACATATATAGGCAAAGAACCTCAACCCTATTACCACGTATTACAGCGACCTTCCGGTTCAATAAATGCGACACCTACCGACATGTCTAAGTTCCTGCAGTTTTACATTAACAGGGCAAAAGTTGACAGCCTGCAATTGATCACTAAACAATCTTTAAAACGTATGGAAACCTGTATGACAACAGATGGTTCAAAAGCAGGCCTGGAACTAGGCTATGGTTTGTCAAATTATACTTCTCCTTTTAAAAGTTTTATTTATCGGGGACATAATGGTTCTGTACCTGGTGGTGCAATTCACAGTTTTGCATATTTACCGGAATATAATGTTGGATATTCTGTTGCAGTAAATGGCGGTGGGTATCAGGGGATTGTACGTATTTCTAAACTGATAATGTCGTTCCATACCAGGAATTTCAGGGAAAAAGAAATTAACATAAAAAAAGTTCCGGCAGCAGAGGTAAAAGATATTTCCGGTTATTATATCCCTCTTAATCAGAGAACCAAAAACTCAAACTTTTACATGCGTATTCTTACTTTAAAGAAAATATGGCAGGATAAGGATACAATTTTTACAAAAGGCTTATTTTTTGGAGATACTATTAAAGATATAGCTATAAACACTACTCAGTATAAATCTGTTAAAACAGGAAAAATAAACATGGCCCGGACTACTGATCCTCTTGACAGGGAAGTGATTGTTCAGTTTGATCTGGCTGTTGGAAGCGAACAGGTTCTCAAACACATATCATCAATATTTCTTTTTAGTCAGTTTGCAATTTTAATATTTTGGGGAATATTAATGCTTATCTCTGTAGTATATGGTTTTGTCTGGGTTATTAGATATTGGCTTGGTAAAATTGAAGGAGGAGATGCTGTAAAAGTACGTTTATGGCCGTTCATTGCCAGTTTGTTTGCTTTGTTATTATTAATTCTGTTTCAGGTGGGAATGTCTGATGTGGAAAAATACTTTAGCACGCCTGGTTTTGTCTCTGTTTCTTTTATGATAGCTACCCTAGGTTTTGCAGTAGCAGCAGTTTTATCAGTAGTATGTGTTATTAAAAAACGTAATGCTGATATGAACAGGGTAATTTACTGGTATTCAGTAGTATTATCAGTTTTACATATCCTAATAGCCTTTTATCTGTTCTGGTTTGGTGTGATTGGAATAAAGGTATGGTCATAAATATCTTAATAAAAAAATTTAGCTATAAACAAAAATGCATAAAGACCGATTATTTAATAAGCTTAGATACATAGTTGTATTAATCTTGTTGATGCAGTTTTCTTGTCAAAATAAGGATATAAAGACAAGTGAATATAATGTTCCTGAGCTTGATGTTACCAATATACAAAAAGGCTATAAAAACGGTGATTTTTCAGTAAAAGATGTTGTTAAGGCTTATTTAAACAAAATAAATAAAATTGATAAAAACGGTCCTGCTCTAAATTCAATTATTCGATTAAATCCTGATGCAATCAAAATAGCAGAACAGTTGGATAAGGAAATAAGCGAAGGGAAAATCAGAGGACCTCTCCATGGTATTCCTGTTCTGTTAAAAGACAATATCGATACTCATGATAAAATGCCGACAACCTGCGGGTCGAGAGCGCTTATGAATTCTTTTCCATTAAAAGGTAGTTATATAGTTATACAGTTAAGAGATGCCGGAGCAATTATTATTGGAAAAACCAATTTAAGTGAGTGGGCAAATGTCAGGGGCCGGCCCTCATCGAGCGGATGGAGTGGTATTGGAGGACAAACAAAGAATCCTTATGTTTTAACTCATAACCCTTGCGGTTCAAGTTCCGGTTCAGCTGTGGCAGTATCGGCTAATCTTACAGTGTTGGCTATAGGCACGGAAACTACCGGTTCAATTATTTGTCCTTCTCAGGCTAATGGGATAGTTGGAATAAAACCTACAGTAGGGCTTTGGAGCCGTTCGGGAATTATTCCTGTAACCCAAACTCTTGATACACCGGGGCCAATGGCCCGTTCTGTAAAAGATGCGGCTATATTGCTTGGAGCATTGACAGATGTTGATCCAACAGATGAAAAGACTCTGGTTAACAACAGGATTTTTTATCGGGATTACACACAATTCCTTAAAGAAGATGGTTTAAAAGCTAAGAGGTTAGGATTGTATAAAAAACCTTTTGGGATAGATGCCGATGTAGATTCGTTGATGTATCAGGCAGTTGAATTTATGAAAGCTCAGGGGGCAGAGATCATTGAGATAGACAGTATATTAAGTAATGAGATGAGAAATTATTCTATTCAGATGATGGTTCATGAATATAAATATGGTCTGAATAAATATTTTAAATCTTTAGGTAGCAATGCCGCTGTCAGGAATATCGAAGATCTTATTTCTTTTAATAAAGCTGATTCAATAGAGCTAAAGTACTTTAATCAGAGTTACCTAGAAATGATTGTTGGAGTAGATGATCTTACTTCAGAAGTTTATTTAACCGCACTTTCAAAAGTCATGATTGGAAGTAGGAAAGAAGGGATAGATAGGGTGATGGATTTGTATAATCTCGATGCTATAATTTCACCATCTGGAAGTCCAGCATGGAAAACAGATTTAACAAAAGGAGATCCTACTAATAACCGTATTGACAGCTCTTCTCCAGCTGCTATCGCAGGATATCCAAATATAACTGTACCAATGGGTTTTGTTGGAGAATTACCAGTTGGGATTTCTTTTTTTGGAAGAGCATGGAGCGAACCTGTCTTACTTGAGATAGCTTATGCGTATGAAACAGCAACAAAGGCACGTAGAAGTCCAAATTTTTTAGATTCAGAATAAAAAATATCAAAAATTATGAGTAAAATATTTACAGCATTATTAGCATTAATTGCTTTTTCTACAACTTCAATAGCATACACTGGTGAGGTGATAAAATCATTTAAAACTCCGGGGAGCTATCCAACTGGACTTACTTTTGATGGGGAAAACATTTGGGTAGCAGATAGAGGAACAGATAAAATTTATTGTATAAATCCTGAAACAGGAACTGTGGTCAGAGAAATAGAATCGCCTGCGTATTGGCCAACAGGACTAGCATGGGATGGAAAATACCTTTGGGGTGCAGATTACAGAGGACGAACTAATATTGTGGAAGATTACGATGGTATGATTTTTAAAATCGATCCAAAAGACGGTACAGTATTGGCAACTCTAAAGGCTCCATCAAGTAGCCCAAAAGGGTTAACATGGGATGGTAAATATTTATGGTGTGTAGATGATAGAACTGATATGGTAATACAGTTCAACCCTCACGATGGTACAACAATTAATTCTTTTCTATCACCAGCGAAGGATCCTAAAGGAATTACTTTTGATGGTAAATATCTGTGGATTTCGGACGAGACTTTAAATGAGATTTATATGGTTGATCCTGAAAATGGTCTTGTTATTGTTATTCTTGATGGACCTGGCAATACTGTTCATGGACTAGCAATGGATAACAGCAAGCTATGGGCTGTAGATCATGATGCCGATAAAATTTACCAACTTAAAACAAGAGATGATGATAATTACACTCTTAAGGATAAAAAGAAGTATAAAGTAACTTTTAAACATCAGATAACTTGTTTTGGACCTGGAAAAATAAAAGAGCTGAATGTAGAAATTGCTCTACCTGAAAACAGGAAAAACCAAAATATTATTGGAGATATAAGTTATAATATCAAGCCAGATAAAATCACAACAGACCAGTGGGGACAAAAAACAGCTAGTTATAAAATAAACGATATAGCTCCTGGTGAAAAAACGGATATTCAGGTAACAACAACTTTTGAATCGCATATTGTACGATACTTTTTATATCCCGATAAAGTTGGAAAATTAAGCGAGATTCCTAAGGACATAAGAAATAAATATCTTGTTGATGATGAAAAATATCAAATCAATAGCGATATTATTCAAAACATAGTTAAAGATGTCGTTGGAGATGAAAAAAATCCATATTGGATTATGCGTAATCTTTATCAGGATTTAATGGAACGTTTACATTATAATATGGATGGATTTTGGGATACAGCCCCAACGGTATTAACAAATGGTCACGGCTCTTGCTCCGAATATACTTTTAGTTTCATCTCACTCTGTAGAGCGGCTGGGCTTCCAGCGAGATATGTAGGCTCTTCTTGGAATAGAAAAGGTCATGCTTATATGGATGAGGTATATCACAGATGGCCAGAAGTTTATTTGCCAAATTATGGATGGGTTGCAGTAGATCCAACATATGGCGATCACATGTTTAATAAAAGCAACTCACCTAGAGATGCGGCATATTATATTGGTTATGTAAGCAATCTAGGGTTAATTACTACACAGTCAGGTGGTGGTTCTTCAACATTGGAATGGAAATATAATAGAAATGAACACTATATCACCGAACCTAAAACTAATCTTAATGTAAGTCATTTTTGCGATTGGGAAGTATTATCTGATGATACTAATAATTTACCATAGCAACCATATTGATTCTGTATCTGATATTAGTTAGTTATGAATTTTCTAATAGAAATAACAGATTAAATATTACTAAGTAATCTTTCAGATTTTAACACTAGAATTAACATATATGAAAAATATAAAATTTGATTATCTCTGGCAATATGTAGAGTACTGGGCTGAAATTAATCCTAGTTACATTGCCATGAGGTTTGAAGATAAATCTTATACTTATCATGAATTTGAAGATTTAACAGATAGAATTGCTTGTAAATTTTTAAGTCTAGGAGTTAGGAGTGGAGATATGATTGCTTCAATATTGCCTGCTAGCCCAGAATATATATTGACTTTAATTGCTGCAGATAAAATTGGTGCAATTGTTACAGCGCTAGATGTTAAATACAAAACAGCTGACTTAAAGAGATTTATTTCTCATATAAAACCAAAAGTAGTTTTATCGTTAGTAAAGAGTGATGATTTTAATATTGCAAGTGCACTAAAATCTATTGAAGAAGATATAAAGCATAAAAATGCGATTAATTATTTTTTTGTAGGCCAAGCTGAATTTGGATATGATTTTAACAATTTGTATCAGGGTAGTCCAATTTTTAAGAAGGAATTACTGGAACGCAAAGCCACACAGAACATTGATAATGGGATGCTTGTTATTTTCACGGGAGGTACAACTGGTTTTCCAAAAGCAGCACTTCTATCGAAACAGAATGTTACAGCAATGGCATCTGTTGAGAGTGATATAATAAATGAAACCTTAAAACATGAAGGTTTTTCAGGTAGAACTAAAACTATTGCGTGTTTACCTCCAAGTCATGTAGGAGGAACGGTGGAATTGATAGGTGGCGGTATTGTTGCAGGTAGCGAAATTATCATACACGATACATGGAGTCCGCGTAGGGTACTTGAAACAGTTCAGAAAGAGAAAATAGTATGGATTGGTGGTGTTCCTACGATGTATGCTATAATGGCTTTGATGGACGATATAGATCAATACGATTTATCATCACTTAAAATGGTACTCCTATCAGGAGAAAAAGTAGAAATGAAATTATTACAACAAATTAGGTCAAAAATATGTCCAAACTTGTTGATAGGGTATGGTAGTACAGAAGCGGGGTCTGAAGTTACATTTACAAATGTTATAGATTCCGATAATGAATTGGCCGAAGGTTATGTTGGTAAAGCACTCAATGGTGTAGATATTAAAATAGTTGATATTAATGGAGATTCATTACCTGTAGGTGAGAAAGGTGAAATTCTAATTTCAAGTCCGTTTACTATTAACAATTATTTTAATATGCCGGAAGAGGATAAACAGGGTTTTTCGAACGATGGATTTTGTAAGTCTGGAGATCTTGGATATCTAACTAAGGATGGTGGACTTTATATTAAAGGTAGAATCAAACATATAATTAGAGTTGGTAGTTATACTGTAATGCCTTCGGAAGTTGAAGAAGTAGCTTTAATGAATACTTCTGTTGGTATGGCAGCTGCTATAGGCGTACCTCATGAGGTTTATGGCGAAGTAGTATGGCTAGTAGTTTCTCCCGAACATGGCAAAATAATAGACGAAGAAGAACTGATACAATTTTGCGAAAAACATTTAGCTAAATACAAGGTGCCCAAGAATATAATTATAGAAAAAAAATTGCCAGTAACACGTATAGGAAAAGTGCGTAGGATTGAAATTCAAAATAAAATTAGTAAATCATTAAAGGAAACGAATAATGGATAAGTCAGTATTTTATAAGCAGGAAGGGAAAATAGGAATTATTTCTTTAAGCAATTCTACAAATTCAAACCCTTTGAATCTTATAGTATTAAATGAGATTGTTGATGTCTTTAACATGAGTGCAAAAAATGAAGATATCTGTGTTATTTACAGGGCAGAAGGCAAACATTTTACTTTTGGAGCTGACCTTAAATATGTAAAAGAATTAGTAAGTAACAACGATATGCTTGATGAATCGGATGAATATTCATGGGCTTGGCAAAAAATTACCATAGCAATGTTAGAGCATCCAGGAATAATAATTGTTGGTTATCACGGATGGGTTGTAGGTGGTGGTTTTGAACACACATTAGGAAGTGATATCCGATTAGCTGCCGATAACACCAAAATAATGTTGCCTGAATTGGATTTAGGAGTATTCTTTTCGAATGGTTCTACAAAATTATTACCCGCAATTATTGGAGAAGGCAGAGCTAAGCAATTGATGATAATGGGAAAAGAAATTTCGGCAGAAAAAGCACTTGATTTTGGACTTGTAAGTGAAATTTGTACTCCTGATAAATTAGATAATTTATTGATGTCTTACGCTAAAAAAATTATTGCTAAAGATCATTTAGCTCTTAAAAATGCCAAAAAATTAATTAATAAAGCGCGTAGTTCTTCGCTAGATACAGTTTTAAACAATGAAGGAAAAGCAATGGTTGAAGCAGGACGATCTCAAAGTACTAAGCAACGTATTCTATCATACTTAAAATCACACTAATTCAAATACACAACCATGTCACAAAAACTTGAAAGATCATTATCCCTTGGTGGCTCTATAGGATTAATAGTTGGTTTCGTTATAGGAGGCTCAATTTTTGTTCTAATCCCAAGTCTGGTTGGCTTAACGGGACCAAGTTTATATTTGGCTTACGCACTGTCATCCATACCAGCTATTTTTGCAGCTTTATATTTAATACAATTAGGTGGAGCATTCCCTGTTACAGGGGCAAACTATATTGCCATATCAAGATGGATTTCACCAATGGCAGGTTTCTCAGCATCAGTATTGGTTATTGTTGGAATTATTAGTTCCAACTGTTTGGTGGCATGGGGGTTTGCTGAATACATTTCAGTATATTTTCCTCAAATTCCCACCATAATATATGCGGTATCTGTGATAGTTATCTTCTCATTTATTAATTGGTTAGGAAACAGCTCGTTTCAAAAAGTACAAGTGATATTGACAGTTATTTTTATATTAGCTATGTTGATTTTTGGTTTTGGAGGAGTAATTAATATGAAACCTGAATTGCATGACGATTTATTTCCAAAGGGTATGGATGGTTTTTTTACTGTTGTTGCACTTGCTTCATTTTCTTGGGGAGGTGTAATTGCAATTGCTGAAGTTGCAGGAGAAGTGAAAAATCCAAAACGTAACATTCCACTTAGCATTATTATATCAATGGCAATCATAGCCTCACTCTATCTTCTTCAAACTTTTGCTTTAACCAGTAATTTATTATGGAGTGATGCAGCATCAATTGGTCCAACTGCGATATTGGTAGCTGCTAGTAAGTTCTTACCGGTATGGGCTGTTAATTTTATTGCTATTGGTGCCTTATTGGCTATGGCAACGAGCATTAATGCGCTAATAATGATGGCAACACGAGAGGTTTATGCCTGGAGTAACGACCAATTGATACCTTCTGTTTTTAAACGTATTAATCCTAAATATAAAACACCTGAAGCGGCTATTTTACTCATTATGATATTATCTATTATTGGTGTTTTATTTGCCGCCGATATTGATAAATATGCTATAATCGTTGTATTTGCGTTAATGGTTGTTCAGTTTTTAGGAGCAACTGCTATATTTCTAATGCCTAAAAAAGCTCCGGAAATATATAAAAAAGCACAAATTCACTTTAGCCCATTTTGGCGTTGGTTTACCTGGATTGGCTCTATGATCATGTTTTTGGGTATTTTTATATTTGCATTTATAACCGACACAACATCAGGATATATATTTATCAGTATCTGGGTACTTACTATAGTTTACTGGTTTGTACGTAAAGCTGTATTAAAAAAACGGAATATTTTTATCGTTGAAGAGTTAAGAAATCTTAATGAATCTGAATTATCAGAACTTTAATTTTTTTTTAAAATATTGAAACTATAAAAAACTAAATGAAAAACCAATTTAATATTTCTATAACAAAGAAAGCTCTAATTCTTTTTATGTTAATAACGGCATTAATTTCCTGCAATGATAAAGATGTGTCTAATAGTACAGCAGTTAATATTGAAATAACAAATCAATATTTTGAAAATTTTAATAACCATAATTGGAAAAAAGTGGCAGAAATGTATGCTGAAACTGTAGAATGTAAAGATCCATCCTTTGGAAATAAAATTGTAAGACGAGCTAAAGAACAAATATTTCAAAGAATCTCAGAAATGGAAAAAAGCTATCCCTGATTATAATATTGAAGTGGTTCAAATTTATATTTCAGGAGAAAAAATGTGATTACTGAAATAATTGCCAGTAGAACAAAATCAAATGGTGTAAGGTTTGAAGTGCCAATATGCAGTATTTTAACCATTGAAAACAAAAAAAATAACTAAAGATTTTACATACTATAATCTTTTAAGATAATTATACTAAATATGAAATTAATAAAAATAATTTTTCTAATAATAGTGACTACATGGGGATGTTCTTCCCATAAGACCTATGACATTATAATTAGAAATGGTCAAATAGTTGATGGTTCCGGTAATCCATACTATAAGGGAGATATTGGTATTAATGCCGATACAATTGCAGCCATAGGAAATCTAAAATATGCAAAAACCATTCATGAAATTGATGCTTCGGGTTTAGTCGTTGCTCCAGGTTTTATAAATATGCTGAGTTGGGCAACTGAGTCCTTAATCATTGATGGTAATTCTGAGAGCGATATAAAACAAGGTGTAACACTAGAAGTTATGGGAGAGGGTTGGTCTATGGGACCTTTAAATGATGAAATGAAGGCAGAGATGCAGGCTACTCAAAAGGACTTTAAATATGAGTGGACAACTTTAGGAGAATATTTACAATACCTGGAAAATAGAGGTGTTTCACCAAATGTGGCTTCTTTTATTGGGGCAACAACTCTTAGGATTAACGAAATTAAAGAAGAAGATCGAGCACCAACTCTGGAAGAGTTGGAAAGAATGAAACAGCTTACAAGAATAGCAATGGAAGAAGGGGCAATGGGGGTTGCTTCTTCACTTATCTATGCTCCTGCATCTTATGCTAAGACTGATGAACTGATAGAACTTTGTAAGGTAGCCTCGGAATATAATGGTATGTATATCTCACATATGCGTAGCGAGGGAGATAGATGGCTGGAAGGAATTGATGAGCTAATTTTAATAGCCCGTGAAGCAAATATTGATACTGAAATATACCACCTTAAAGTAGCAGGTAAAGCTAATTGGTATAAGTATAATGCGGCATTAAAGAAAATTGATTCTGCAAGAAACACTGGCCTAAAAATAACTACCGATATGTATAATTATACTGCAGGAGCAACCGGACTGGATGCTTCAATGCCCAAATGGGTACAGGAAGGTGGGCTTGCTCCGTGTATTAATAGGTTACATGACCCAAAAATAAGGGAAAAAGTAGCAAAAGAAATGAAAAGAAAAGGTGATGGATGGGAGAACCTTTTCTTTGCTGCAGGCACACCAGAGAACCTGGTTCTTAATGGTTTTAGAAATGATACGCTCCGTTATCTTACAGGAAAAACCCTCGGAGAAATAGCCAAAATTCGGGGCACTTCACCTGAGGAAACAGTAATGGATTTAGTTGTTCAGGATGGGAGTTATGCAAGTGTAGTTTATCATTTAATGTCAGAAGAAAATATACGAAAGCAAATAGCCATACCCTATATGAGTTTTTGTTCCGATGCACCTTCATTGGCTCCGAAAAAACCTTTCACTAATTACAGTCCTCACCCTCGAGCTTATGGTAACTTTTCACGGTTACTTGGTAAATATGTTAGAGAAGAGAAAATAATTACTTTGGAAGAGGCAGTTCGTAAACTCACTTCCCTCTCCGCATCTAATTTAAAGATTAAAAAAAGAGGTAAGCTTGAAATTGGAAATTATGCGGATATTGTTGTTTTTGATGCGGATAAAATTATCGATAAAGCTACTTATGTAAAGCCACATCAGTTTTCTGAAGGTATGATTCATGTTTTTGTAAATGGAACACAGGTGTTAAATGAAGGAGAACATACAAATGCTAAACCAGGTAGGTTTGTGAAAGGACCAGGCTACAAAAAATAAAATAAAAGAATAAAATGAAACAGAAACATACGCGTCGTGAGGTAATTAAATCAATGTTTGGAATAACTATTGGTGTCAGTTTATTTCCCTGGACTATTAAAGCTTCAGAAGTAACTTCAAAGGTATTAAAATCAAAAATTGATTTAAAGGTATCTCCACCCGGACCAAAGTCACTTGCCTTAATAAAAAGAATGAAAAAATATATTGGCAAAACTAATTATGCAGGCCTCTACAGCATTGGCTTAAAGGGAGGTGAAGGTGTTTATATCGAAGACCTGGATGGAAACGTATATATTGATTGTCTTACTTCGGCATCCTCTAATATATTGGGTTACAGTCACGATGAAATAGCACAGAAATATTACAATACAGCAACAAAAATACAACAAACGGCTTTTGCTTATTCCCCTAATACTGAAACAATAGACTTAGCAGAAAGATTAGTTAGAATTGCTCCAGGAGATTTTCCTAAAAAAGCATTAATAGGCTTAAGTGGTTCCGATTCCAGTGGGGGGGCTATTGAAGCTGCCCGTAAATATACCGGAGAAATGGGAATTATTTCATTTCGTAATGCCTACCATGGTTCAACCGGACTTTCACAGGCTGCTTCTGGATTTCTTTCTCTTAATGATGGGATTTACGATCCTAATGATCCAAATTTTGTGAAAGTTGATTTTCCTATAACAGCTAATGATAAAAATCGTGTTCTTAAAGATATTGAAAGTGTTTTGGCTTTGGGAAAAATAGCGGCGGTAATGGTTGAAATTATCCAGGGAGATGGAGGAACTCTTTTTGCTCCAAAAGGGTTTTATCCTAAGTTAAGGGTTTTACTTAATTCATTTAATGTTCTTCTTATTGTTGATGAAGTACAAAGTGGAATGGGACGAACAGGAAAATGGTGGGCTTGTGATCACGAAGGTATTGTACCAGATATTATGATACTGGGTAAGGGGCTTTCTGCTGGATATGCTCCTATATCTGCTCTTATTGGTCGATCTGAAGTAATTGATTCTTTGAATCCTGCTTCTCAAGTGTTTACTTATATGGGGCATTCTCCATCAACAGCCGTAGCATCTAAAGTTATAGATATTATAGAATCTGAAAATATTATTGAAAATGCATCTTTGCTTGGAGATAAGTTACGCAAGGATATTGATGATATAGCAAAAAAATATCCTAACATAATTTCTGAAGTAAGGGGTAAAGGCTTAATGATTGCTATAGAAATTGATTTGTCAAAGGATGATTTGGCAGGCAAGATATTTGCATATCGCTGTGTAGAAAAAGGGGTATACTTTGGGTATCTTGGCAATAACATAATTAGAGTACTCCCTCCTCTTAATATTAAAGAAAAGGAAGTACAAGGTATTGTTGGTGTTGTTAACGCAGTTATTGAAGAAATGCATACTGGTAAAATTCCTGATAAAACAATAGAAAAAGTTAAAAAATACACATTAGGTTGGTAGTTAAGTCTATTGGAATAATAGTCCACATAGCTGTTTAATATCAATAATTATGAACGAAAAAACTAATTAAACAAGAATGGAATCATTTATATCACCTGATAATCATTTTACACTTTGGGCAATACTTTTAGTTAGTTCGGCCTTTGGTATTTATGGTGAAAATAAGGGCTGGTTTGGAAAAGTATCCGGTGTAATCGTTACCATAGTAATTGTTGCTATTTTAGCAATGTTTCATATAATTCCATCTGCATCTGATCCAAATATACAAACACCTGTGTATGATTTTGTCTTTAAATATGTAACACCTATGGCAATACCATTACTACTTTTTAATGCAAATATTGTACGAATTGTAAAAGAGTCTGGAAGATTGATTGTTCTTTATTTATTAGGAGCAGTTGGAATTGTATTAGGAGCAGTGATTAGCTTTTTTATTGTTGAAATAGGCCCGGAAGCATATAAAGTTACAGGTGTTTGGATTGCTACATTGGTTGGAGGAAGTGTTAACTTTGTAGCTGCAGCCGAAACACTTGACTTTAGTGCAAGTAGTTTGTTTGCGACTACTATTGCTGTTGATAATTTTGCTATTCAATTTTATATTATTTTTCTGTTCTTTTTACCTACTATTGGTTTTTTAGGTAGATATTTTGTTAAGTATAGTGAAGAACCCGATGAAGAAATAAGTAATCAAATAGAAAATAATAAACAACATAAAACCGATTTAACCTCTATTACCTATGTTTTAACTATTGCTGCTGTTATTACCGCATTAGGCGGTTTGATAGGTGAATATATTCGAGACATCTTTGGTATTGCCATAAATTTAAACATATTAATAATTACGGTGTTAATCACCATTGTGGCAACTGTTTTTCATAAAATAATACAGAAATTCGAGGATCTTGCTTTTGGTTTAGGAATGGCCTTACTTTATATATTTTTGGCTGTAGTAGGAGCCGCCTCAAACCCAAAGGATGTGGTGGCTGCAGGTCCGGGTATTTTAATTTTTGCCCTGCTAACACTTCTTGTTCAATTTATATTCTTACTTTTTGTTGGTAAGATCATGAAGTTTAGTTTAAAAGAAATAGCTGTAGCATCTTGTGCTAATGTTTCAGGCCCTACTTTGTCAGCTCCAATGGCAGCAACTTTCGGAATGAAACAAATGATCACACCGGCATTACTTATTGGAATATTGGGCTATGTTATTGGAACCTTCCTCGGTGTTTCAGTTGGTTTCTGGTTAGCACCTTAAACAAAGTAAAAAAAAAAAACGATAAAAAAATATTATGAAAAATGTAAAATTTAAAGATCTGGAAATTACAAAAATTGAAATTTTCAAACTAAACGTACTCTTAAAAAAACCTTTTGTTATATCACTTGGAGAGTTTAAAGATACTCAGAATACTGCTATTAAAATTCACACGAATCAGGAAGGTTTATATGGCATAGGTGAGGCATGCCCTACTTCTTTTATTACTGGAGATACAGGGGATAGTAATTTTGAATTGGCAAAAATGCTTGCCCAATTGATTAAAGGTAAAAATCCTCTGGAAATTGAGGATCGCTTATACGAAATGGATAGGCAATTGAAACTTAACTCGGCTTTAATAAGTGCTTTCGATATGGCACTGCACGATATACTTGGTAAATATACTAATATGCCATTGTATGCTCTTTGGGGAGGGAAGAACAATAGAAATATTACAACAGATATGACTGTTAGTATTAATTCACCCGAAGAAATGGCAAAGGAGGCTTTAGCTTTTCAAAAAGCAGGTTTCCCTGCAATAAAAGTAAAACTTGGCGAGGGTAAAGAAAAAGATGTTTCAAGAATAAAAGCAATCAGAGAGGCTATCGGAATGGAAATACCTGTACGTATTGATGCTAATCAGGGTTGGGATACTGTAACTGCTATAGAAACATTAAAAGCCCTAGAAAAATATAATATTGAACACTGCGAAGAACCAATTCCCCGTTGGAATAATACAGATTTAGCCTATGTAAGATCAAAAAGTCCTATACCCATAATGGCTGACGAATCTGTTTTTAATCATCATGATGCTTATCGTTTAGCAAGTATGAAAGCCTGTGATTTTTTCAATATTAAATTGGCAAAGTCAGGTGGTTTGAATAATGCACTGAAAATTATTTCTATTGCGGAGGCTTCTGGAATCAAATCACAAGTAGGTTGTATGCTGGAAACTCGATTGGCATTAACTGCTCTCGCACACTTGGTTGTTGCTCGAAAAAATATTGTTCATTTCGATATGGATACTGCATTAATGCTTGCAGAAGATCCTGTGATTGGGGGTATCACATATCATGAAAATGGTGTTATTAAAGTACCTGATGGATCAGGGCTTGGTGCAGACTACGATCAGACTTTCTTAGATAAATTAGAAAAAGTGGTAGTAAGTTAATTATGAATAAAAAGCACAAAATTTTTAATTATAGCTTAAGTTAAGCTTAAAACAATTTTATGAAACGAATTTATCCATTCTTAATTATATTTTTAGCACTGGTTAGTTGTTCTCCTAAGAAATTTAATAACAACGTTCTTACAGAAAAAGAGCGTTGGGAACAGCATGCATCAAATACAGAAATTATCAGAGATAATTTTGGTATACCGCATATTTATGGAAAGACAGATGCTGATGCTGTTTTTGGTTTGCTATATGCTCAGTGTGAAGATGATTTTAACCGCGTAGAACAAAATTATATTTGGGCAATAGGGCGACTTGCAGAAATAGAGGGTGAAGATGCATTGTACAGTGATTTAAGAGCAAGGTTATTTATGACACAAAAGGAGGCTGAAGAGAATTATGAAAAAAGTCCAGAATGGCTTAAAAAGTTATGTACTGCATTCGCAGATGGCGTTAATTATTACCTCTATAAGAACACTGGTACAAAGCCAAGATTAATAGACCATTTTGAACCATGGATGCCAATGTATTTTAGCGAAGGATCTATAGGTGGTGATATAGAGATCGTTTCTACAAATAAAATTATGCGTTTTTATAAAAAGTCCACTGATTCAATTTTAACAACTATCAACAATGGGTTAATAGGACTAGATGACAACGAACCAAGAGGGTCAAATGGATTTGCTGTCTCGGGCAAATTAACAAGATCAGGTAATGCCATGTTACTTATTAATCCACATACTTCTTTCTTTTTTAGAGGAGAAGCTCATGTTGTTAGTGAAGAAGGATTAAATGCATACGGTGCTGTAACTTGGGGGCAATTTTTCGTTTATCAGGGCTTTAATGATAAAACCGGATGGATGCACACTTCTACAGGAAGTGACGTTATTGATGAATTTGAAGAAACAATCATAAAAAATGAAAAAGGACTTGTTTATAAATATGGTACTGAATTTCGGGATGTTGAATCTAGCAAAGTTGTTTTAAAATATAAGACAGACAAGGGAATTAAAGATCGGATATTTACTACTTTCCGAACACACCATGGTCCTATTACACATTCTGACAATGGCAAATGGGTTGCTACTGCTATGATGTGGAGCCCTGTAAAAGCGCTCGAACAGTCATTTATCAGAACTAAGAATTCTGATCATAAGGAATTTCATAAAATGATGGATATTAGAACCAATTCATCCAACAATACTGTTTATGCAGATGCTGATGGAATTATTGCCTATTATCATGGAAATTTCATTCCAAAAAGAGATACACTTTTTGATTACTCTAAACCTGTTGATGGTAGCAATCCTAAAACAGACTGGAAAGGATTTCATAGTTTAGAAGATAATATATTTGTAATGAATCCTAAAAATGGTTGGATTCAAAACTGCAATTCTTCACCATTCACCTGCGCAGGAAAATATAGCCCGAAACGGGAAGACTATCCAGGATATATGACATCCTTCCCTGATAATTTCAGAGCGATCCACGCTATTCAACTATTGAAAAAAGCAAAAGATCTTACATTAGATAAGTTAATTACACTTGCTTATGATCCATACTTGCCGGGTGCTGATCTATTAATCAATGCTCTTATTGAAGCTTATGATAAAGCAGGTTACGATAATAAAGATGTAAAAGAATCAATGGCTATATTAAAAAATTGGGACTTTAAAGTTTCAAAAGAATCTAAGGCTATGACGATTAGTCATTTTTACTTAAATGCTTTTATTGAAAAAGGAGGTGGAAGAGAAACTTTTTTTAAGAATCTGGATAAAATGAATTACATGATCTCCGGTTCTTCGTATAAGGAACGTATCGAAATTTTTCATATTGCAATGCAGAAGTTAAAGGAAGATCTGGGTTCTGTAACTATAGAATGGGGGAAATTCAATCGTTACCAAAGAAATAATGGAGATATCAAACAGAAATTTGTTGATAGTTTACCAAGTATTGCTATAGGTATAACCTCGTCTTATTGGGGTGCCTTAGCTGCATATGGAGTCAGGAAAGGTAAGGGTACAAAATATCAGTACGGTGTTGGTGGTAATAGTTTTGTTGCTGTTGTAGAATTTGGTGAAAAAGTAAAAGCAAAATCATTATTGGTAGGTGGTCAAAGCGGAGATTCTTCCTTACCTCATTTCAATGATCAGATGCAACTCTATGCCAAAGGTAAATTTAAACCTGTTGCTTATTATCGTGAAGATGTTCTAAAAAGGGCTGAAAACAGATATCATCCAGGCAATAAAAAACAAAAACTAAATAAGTAGTTCCAACCCAATGAAATAAAATAATATTTTTTGCATGAATAGGATAAAACTAAAAGCACCATATTTAATTCTCCTTGGATCTGAAAAAAATGCAACTTATGCTAAAACTGGCTTAGGGTTGGTTCAGTGGTGCCCTGATTTGATAGCAGGACAGCTGCGTTTTCCAGATTGTGAGGTAGATTTAAATGTTCCGGATATAAGTGTGAAAGAAGCTGTTAAAAATGGGGTTGGCAGTCTGATCATTGGAGTAGCACCAATTGGTGGTGTTATACCGGATAGCTGGTGGGAGGTAATAGAAGAAGCTGCTAAGGTTGGATTGGATATTGTAAATGGCTTGCACCTTAGGCTAGAGGATTTTCCTGTGATTGTAGCAGCTGCAAATGGATCAAATGCCCGGTTAATCAATATCCGTATTCCACCTGCTAATTTGCCTGTTGGTACAGGCAAAAAACGCTCAGGAAAACGCATTTTGATGGTAGGTACTGATTGTGCAAGTGGTAAAAAATATACGGCACTTATGCTTGATCGGGCTATGCGTAAAGAAGGTATGAATTCTACTTTCCGTGCAACTGGTCAAACAGGGATTATGATTGCAGGAGAAGGCATTCCCATCGATGCAGTACCTGCAGATTTCATCTCCGGAGCTGCAGAGCTTGTATCCCCGAATAACGATCATGATCACTGGGATGTGATTGAAGGCCAAGGGTCAATATTTCACCCCGGTTATGCTGGTGTAAGCCTTGGTTTATTGTTTGGATCACAACCCGATGCATTTGTTGTTTGTCACGAAGCTACGAGAAAAGTTATCTACGGTTGGGAACATTATTCGTTACCTTCAATCCGGGAATGTATAGATCTGCACATGCTTATAGGAGGACGTACTAATCCTTTTATAAAATGTGTTGGCATTAGTGTTAATACCTCCGGTTTACCTTCAGATAAGAGAAAACAGTACCTTGATAATCTAACAGAAGAAATTGGTCTTCCCTGTGTTGATCCACTAATAAATGGTTGTGATGCAATTGTGAATTACATAAATATAAAATTTGATTATGAATAAATTAAAATTAACATTCGTTTTTACTTTACTATTTACATTTTTATCAAATAATATAGTTGTCGCTCAAATCTCTTCAAATAAAATAGATCAACTGGTTGAGAGCTCTATGGAAAAATTTGACGTGGCTGGTGTTGCTGTGGGTATTGTTAAAGATGGAAAAATAATCCATCGCAAAGGCTATGGAGTAAAGTCGATTAACACAAAAGAAAAGGTAAACAAAGATACGGGGTTTGCTATTGCTTCAAATAGCAAAGCATTTACAACAGCAGCTCTCTCTATTTTAGTAGATCAAGGGAAATTATCGTGGAATGATAGAGTAAAAGATTATATCCCTGAATTTACGATGTATAACTCATATGTTACTGAAAATTTCAATATAGAGGATTTACTAACACATAGAAGTGGACTTGGCTTAGGTATAGGAGATTTAATGTTTTTTCCTGATGGTACCGACTTTACAATTGATGATATACTTTCAAGTTTTCAATATTTCAAACCTCAATCTGCATTTAGAACTAAGTTTGATTATGATAACTTATTGTATATAGTGGCAGGCGAAGTTGTTGCGAGAGTTAGTGGTATGAGTTGGGAGGATTATGTACAAACACAAATTCTGAATCCACTAGAGATGAATAAGTCATATAGTTCAATATCTAGGATTAAAGATGAAAGTAATTTGGCTACCCCGCATTCAACAGAAAATGGTAAAATTAAAACAATATCCCCGTTTGAAGAAATGGCTAATGGTGCAGCTGGAGGGATTATTTCTAATGTTAATGATTTATGTAATTGGATGTTGGTTCAATTGAATAATGGTAAATATGGTGACAATTTAGAAAAGCAAATCTTTAGTGAAGATAGGCAAAAAGAAATGTGGAAAATACATAGCCTACTTCCAGTGAATAATTCCTCCCGGTATAATTCACATTTTGCAGGATATGGTTTAGGTTGGATACTCAGCGACATTAATGGAAAGATGAAAGTTTCACACACAGGAGGTTTACCAGGCATGTTATCTATAACTGTATTAATACCAGATTTAGATTTCGGTATAGTTATTTTAACGAATACCGCTAATGGAGGGGGAGGTGTTAGCAGAACAGTTTCACAAACTATCATCGACAGTTATTTAGGATTAGATGAATTTAATTGGTTAGACCATTATTATCAATTCTATCAGAAAAAAGAAAATAAAGGTGACAAAGTGAGTGCACAAGTCTGGGGAAAAATTAAAACAGCTAATAGTAAGCATGTTGATTTAAAACAATTTATTGGAGTTTACGAAGATAATTGGTTTGGTAAGATAGAAGTATTTATAAAAGGAGATAAACTTTGGTTCAAATCATATCGTTCTCCTAAACTTAATGGGCAGATGTTTTTTTATAATGCAAATACTTTTGCTATTAAATGGGAATATCAAGATATGAATGCAGATGCTTTTGCTATGTTTAATTTAGATGAAGAAGGCAAAGCACAAAGCCTAAAAATGAAAGGTATATCACCTAATATTGATTTTAGTTTCGATTTCCAGGATTTGGACCTTAAAAGGATAAAATAAATAAAATTGTAATAATTATAAAAGAATAATGACAAAAACTGTTGAGATTGAAATAAAAAAAGTTAAAAACTCAAGAGTCGCTACATTAGATTTTGAAAATCTAAATTTTGGTCGTGAATTTTCAGATCATATGTTAGTGATGGATTATGCTAATGAAAGATGGGGGATTCCAAAAATTATTCCATTTGATAATATTAGTATTCATCCGGCAACATCAGCTTTACATTATGGACAATCCATCTTTGAAGGAATGAAAGCCTTTCGTAATAAAGAAAATGATGTTTTCCTTTTTAGACCAGATAAAAATATTACAAGGATGAATGAGTCTTGTGAGAGAATGTGTATGCCTAAAATTCCTGAAAATGTATTTATGGAAGGTCTAAAAACTTTAATTGCATTGGATAAAGGGTGGATCCCAAATACATCTAATGGATCTTTATATATACGTCCTTATCTATTTGCAACGGATGAATATATTGGAATTAAACCTTCAGAGTCCTATAAATTTATCATTTTTACTAGTCCTGTTGGAGAGTATTATAGTGAGCCTTTAAAAGTGAAGCTGGAAACAAAGTATACCAGAGCAGCAAATGGGGGAGTTGGAAGAGCAAAGACCGCTGGAAATTATGCTGCATCTCTTTATCCAGCAAAATTAGCACAAAAACAGGGTTTTCAACAATTATTATGGACTGATGGAGCTTCACATAAATATATCGAAGAATCGGGTACAATGAATGTGTGTTTTGTGATAGACGGAGTATTAGTAACACCTTCTGAAGAATCGGATACTATTCTTAAAGGAATTACGAAACGATCTGTTATTGAAATTGCCAAGTATTGGGAAATGAAAGTTGAAGAAAGAAAAGTTTCTGTACAGGAAATCATAGAAAGCGTTGAAAGTGGATCTTTAACAGAAATGTTTGGAGTTGGAACTGCTGCAACTATTGCTGAAATAATTGTGCTGAATGCAAATGGAGAAAATTACGAATTAAATCCAATTGAAAATAGAAAATTTTCTCTCAAAGTAAAAAATTTTCTAATTGATCTTAAAAAAGGAAGCGTAGATGATCCCTTTGGTTGGGTTATGAAGTTGTAAAAGGAGTTATATTTCATAAAAAATTGATTCTGTTGATAATTTGAATTATTTCATTTGTCCAGTTGTAATATACATTAGAATAACCACAACTGGACAAGGGTAATATCCTGTAAAGTGTGTAAACGGAAAAGTTATTCTAGAATATTTTGTTTTTTTATCTGTGTTATAACAATTCTCCTAAATACTGTAGTTTGTTGACTTTTTTGGATTATATATCTAAATTTTAACTAGTTAACCTATCAACAACACTTCAAACTTTAAAAAAGTGTCAACAAGAAAAATTCTGTTGACACTTTGTTGACATCCTGTTGCGGTTAAAACACCTGTATTTATAAGGGATACAAGCGTTTTATCAACAAGACAACCGATTTCTATAATTTGCTGAGCAACTCCCTGGAGAATGTAAAATATCTCTCTTTTTTACTCTCATAATCCACAAAACTATTCGTATTGGAATTATAAGCAGAGTAATGATACATTTTATATGTACCATTAATAGATTCTAAATTCCACTTGTCTTTTAAAAATTTTGAGATCTTATGATTATGGGTTGCATGTCCGTTATCCCTTAACATTCTGCTCAGATCCTTTGCGGTATATTTCAGTTCCCTTGTTTCTTTTTCGAAAAAGGTTAAGCTATCTTGAAGTAATGCTAGAAGCTCTTTTTCAAGATAGGTTTTATTTCCTTTTATCAAAGTATATAATGCTTCTGTTTTTAATAATTCAGGAGCAAACCACATTCTTGACAGTTTTTTGGCTTTGATCTCTCTTTTATTAATGAAATGCATAAAATAAGAGATTTCCTTTTCTAAGGATTGTAGAAGAAACGGATTGCTGTTTTTTAAAACCGGCATCTTTCTTACCCAATATCTTATTTCATTAGGATCGATTTTCACAAAGTTTTCTTCGTTATTAGAACATAGAATAAATTTACCATAAAAAGGTATTTCAATTTTATCTTTTCCCTTACCTTCTATTTTAAAATATTGAGAGGTGGATAAGTGCTTTAAGCGTTCACTATCTTCATTTCTTTCCAGTAAAACTTCATCAATTGCAATAATCAGTTTGGAAGCCCAGTCAGAATTGAACTGGCTCCTAAAATCTTCATTTTTATTCAAGGTCATGTTTCCTCCAAAAATTAGCTTTAACCAATTAAGAAAAGTAGTTTTTCCAGTATTTCTATCTTTACTTACTAAACTTAAAATGGGTAGTATGTGTTTTGGTTTTTTCCAGAGAATGGATATATAATCTAAACCTAACTCATATTGATCTCCAAAAACATGTAACAGGAATTGCTTGGTATTTGGAAACTCACCTTCTATGAGTTTAAAATCAATTGGCTCATATTGATTATAAAATCTATTTTAGTACATGACAAAAATATATCTATCTAATTTTCAGTAAAATAAGTATTAAATAATTAGTTTAAAACATTGGTTTTCA